>Ga0163159_1000899_pt1 | contig 31585 bp, 28 predicted proteins | sample BioMet9_FD_108702 | JGI IMG/M metagenome (GOLD analysis project Ga0163159, IMG submission 108702) | Microbial communities from bioreactor (seeded with sewage sludge) at Lawrence Berkeley National Lab, California, USA - Biofuel... | ecosystem: Engineered > Bioreactor > Anaerobic > Unclassified ... | reverse complement strand
GTACGCGTTCATGCGAAGGCATGGAAGAAGCTGAAAACGAATCTGAAGAACCTTAGTTCCCGAAGGAATGTTCAGAGCATACACGCATCATTGAATAAGATAAAAGTATATGTCAGAGGATGGCTGAACTACTACGGAATTGCAGATATGAAGAAACCCATAGGAGACATCAACGGATGGCTCTACCACCGGATTCGCATGTGCATCTGGAAACAGTGGAAGAAACCAAAAACGAAGGTGAGGAACTTGATTAAGCTTGGGGTGCCAGATGAACTGGCTTTTCAGGCGGGTAACTCACGTAGAGGGTATTGGTTTACTACGCATACAGTTGCGGTCAATATAGGCTTAACGAAAGAGAGACTGATACGTTCGGGTTTTTATGACCTATCCCTCGCGTATCAGTCAGTGCACGAAACTTGCTGAAAGCGCCGTGTACCGAACGGTACGCACGGTGCTGTGAGAGGACGGCGGCTAATCACCGCCTCCTACTCGATTCAGCGCGAATTGTCATGAAATAAAAAGAGCATCGCACGGAATGTCGTAATACATCCGTTAACGATGCTCCTCATAATTTAAAAACAGATCTGCTGCTATGCGATTCCGTTAACAGCCTTTGTCATACGGGAAATTTTCCTTGAGGACGTATTCTTGTGATATACACCCTTGCTCTGAGCAGCACTGATCTTGCCGATGCATTCCTTAAGGGCAGCATCTGCAGCAGCTTTATCACCAGCCTGAATCGCTGATTCAACCTTCTTGACGGATGTCTTAACGCCGGAACGGATTGCTTTATTCCTTTCTGCGCTTTCAGCGGAAACAAGAATTCTCTTCTTTGCGGATTTAATATTAGCCAATCTTCACACCTCCCAATCTGATTATATATTTTATAATAATCGTTGTTATACATATAAGCCGTAAAACGGACAAATTCATGTACACACATACGAATGTATTGTAAGGCAGGTAACATTGTTTTGTCAACAAGAAATTTCTTTTCCGCATTTTAAAAGATCCGCATTCCACACCTTTGACAAGCCAAGGTCTTGTGGTATAATATTACAGATGTTACTACATGTAGTAGAGGTGAGTGTTCAAAGTCATGGAATTGTTCCCGCTTGCGGGAACAATTCCATGACCTTGAACACAGGAAAACATGAGGAAGCAGCGGCTTTGTTTTATAAAGCCGCGGATTCCGAATGTTTTCAGGATTGCAGGAGCCGCAGAGCGGCGGAGCAATCCGCCACCTCGGAGTAAACCGAGTCAGGTTTTCAGGATTGCGGGAGCCGCAGAGCGGCGGAGCAATCCGCCACCTCGGAGTAAACCGAGTCAGGTTTTCAGGATTGCAGGAGCCGCAGAGCGGCGGAGCAATCCGCCACCTCGGAGTAAACCGAGTCAGGTTTTCAGGATTGCGGGAGCCGCAGAGCGGCGGAGCAATCCGTCACCTTTACGGAAACGGCGATTACGGAAGTGCAGAATATTTGAAAGGAATTCGAACCTCTATGGCAGTGAACAAAACATATGGCGCAGAAAGCATTACTGTTCTGGAAGGACTTGAAGCAGTCCGGAAACGACCTGGAATGTACATCGGAAGTGTATCGACAAGAGGCCTGAACCACCTTATCTATGAAATTATGGACAATGCGGTGGATGAGCACCTTGCCGGCTGCTGTTCACACATTGAAGTGACACTTGAAAAGAACGGTTCTGCGACGGTCAATGACAATGGACGTGGAATTCCCGTAGACATGCATGCCAAGGGGGTTTCTGCTGCCAGAATCGTCTTTTCAACACTTCATGCCGGCGGCAAGTTCGACGACTCCGTATACAAAACAAGCGGCGGACTGCATGGCGTCGGATCATCTGTTGTAAACGCGCTTTCGGCATATCTGGATGTTGAAATTTCCAGAGACGGATGCATCTATCATGACAGATATGAGCGCGGTGTACCTGTAGTAGAGCTTGAAAAAGGCCTGCTGCCGGTCATCGGAAAGACGCGTAAAACCGGAACAAAAGTTAATTTTCTTCCGGACGATACGATATTTGAAAAAACAAGATTCAAGGCGGATGAGATCAAAAGCCGGCTTCACGAAACAGCCTATCTGAATCCGGAACTGACCATTATTTTCAACGACCTTCGGCTGGATGAGCCGGAACATATTGAATATCATGAAGAGGACGGGATTGTCGGTTATATAAAGGAACTTAACCAGAATGACGAGGTTATTCACGAGCCGGTATATTTTAAGGGAGAGTCTGAAAACATCACTGTCGAAGCCGCTTTTCAGTATACGAATGAATTTCATGAAAATGTTCTCGGCTTCTGCAATAATATCTATAATGCCGAAGGCGGCACACACCTGACCGGCTTCAAAATCACCTTTACAACCGTTATTAACCAGTATGCGAGAGAGCTTGGCATTATTAAGGACAAAGATGCCAATTTTACAGGTGCTGATGTCAGAAACGGAATGACGGCTATCATTTCCGTGAAGCATCCGGATCCGCGCTTTGAAGGACAGACAAAGACGAAGCTTGACAATCAGGACGCGGCACGGGCAGTCAGCAAGGTTACAGGGGAAGAAATAACGCTATATTTTGACCGGAATCTGGATACGCTGAAGCAGGTGATCGGATGTGCGGAGAAGGCGGCAAAGATCCGCAGGACCGAGGAACGTGCCAAGACAAATCTTCTTACAAAGCAGAAATATTCATTTGACAGCAATGGGAAGCTGGCAAATTGTGAAAGCCGTGATCCTTCCGCCTGTGAGATCTTTATTGTAGAAGGTGATTCGGCCGGCGGTTCCGCAAAGACGGCGCGCGACCGGAATTATCAGGCCATCCTGCCGATTCGGGGCAAGATTCTGAATGTCGAGAAGGCCAGTATCGATAAAGTACTGGCAAACGCGGAAATAAAAACGATGATAAATGCCTTCGGATGCGGATTTTCAGAAGGATACGGCAACGATTTTGACATTACAAAGCTTCGGTATGACAAAATTATTATAATGGCTGATGCCGATGTGGACGGCGCTCATATTTCCACACTGCTTTTGACGTTGTTTTACCGGTTTATGCCGGAGCTAATCTATGAGGGACATGTCTATATAGCCATGCCGCCGCTTTATAAGACGATACCGGCGAAGGGCAAAGAAGAATATCTGTATGACGACAAGGCGCTGGAGCAGTACCGAAAGAAGCATGCGGGACAGTCTTTTACACTGCAGAGGTACAAGGGTCTCGGGGAAATGGACCCGCAGCAGCTGTGGGATACGACATTGAATCCGGATACAAGAATCCTGAAGCAGGTACAGATAGAAGACGCCAGGATGGCTTCCGGCGTGACGGAAATGCTGATGGGTACGGAAGTGCCGCCGAGGCGCGCTTTTATCTATGAAAACGCACCTGATGCGGAACTTGATATATAATACGGAGGCATACGGATGAACAGCAGCACAGAAAGCATTATTAAAACCGAATACGCGGAAATCATGCAGAAATCGTATATTGATTATGCCATGAGCGTCATTATATCGAGAGCATTGCCCGACGTTCGCGACGGCCTGAAACCGGTACAGCGGCGGACACTTTTTGATATGAATGAATTGGGAATCCATGCGGGCGGACCGTACAGAAAATGCGCGAGGATCGTCGGCGATACGATGGGCAAATTTCATCCCCACGGCGACAGCTCGATTTACGAAGCGCTTGTTGTTATGGCGCAGGATTTCAAAAAAGGCATCGTCATGGTTGACGGCCATGGAAATTTCGGCTCGATCGAGGGTGACGGCGCTGCCGCCATGCGTTATACAGAGGCACGCCTTTCCAGGTTTTCCGAGGAGGTTTTTCTGAAAGACCTTGACAAGGATATCGTTGAATTCGTCCCGAATTTTGATGAGACGGAAAAAGAGCCGGAGGTTCTGCCGGTTCGTGTCCCGAATCTCCTTGTCAATGGTGCTGAGGGTATCGCTGTCGGCATGGCTACATATATACCGACACATAATCTGTGTGAAGTGATTGACGCGGTCAGTGCGTATATGAAGAATAATGAGATTACGACGAAGCAGCTGATGAAGTATGTGCAGGGACCGGATTTTCCGACAGGCGGAATCGTAATCAACAAGGACGAGCTTCTGGATGTCTATGAGACCGGGCAGGGAAGAATACGTATCCGCGGCAAGGTTGAATTTGAAAAGGGCAAGGGAACACGTGACCGTCTTGTGATCACAGAAATTCCGTATACCATGATCGGAACAGGAATAGCAAAGTTCCTGAATGATGTGGCATCACTGGTCGAGACGCGCAAAACGACAGATATTGTTGATATCAGCAACCAGTCCTCCAAGGAAGGTATCCGCATCGTGCTTGAAATCAAGCGGGGAGCGGATGTCGGGAATCTTAAGAATCTTCTGTACAGCAAGACGCGACTTGAAGATACGATGGGTGTGAACTTCCTGGCTGTGGCAGACGGCCGGCCGGAGACGATGGGGCTGAAATCAATCATTGAGCACCATGTTGACTACCGGTTTGATCTCTGCACGCGGAAATACTCAACGCTTCTTAACAAAGAGCGCGACAAGCAGGAAATTCAGGAAGGCCTGATCCGTGCCTGCGATGTGATCGATCTGATTATTGAAATCCTGCGCGGCAGCAAGAATATTGAGCAGGCAAGAAACTGCCTTATTTCCGGCGCGACGGAAGGAATTGCCTTTAAATCGAATGTATCCCGTAAAATGGCGGCGATGCTGCGCTTTACCGAGCGTCAGGCAAAAGCGATTCTTGACATGCGCCTCTACAAGCTGATCGGTCTGGAGGTTGAGGCTTTGATGAAGGAGCATGATGCAACATTGAAGAATATAGCGCATTATGAAGATATTCTCAATAATTATGATTCCATGGCACAGGTAATTCTGGATGATCTTGCCGCAATCCGTAAGGAATACGGGAAAGCGCGCCGTACGATTATTGAAAACGGGGAAGAGGCGGTCTTCGAAGATAAGCCGGAGGAAGAGCAGGAGATTGTTTTCATGATGGACCGGTTCGGATATGCAAGAACTGTTGACAAGAGCAATTATGAGAAGAATGCCGAAACGGCGCAGCGCGAATCACGATGGCTTTTTACCTGTATGAATACAGGAAAGATCTGCATTTTTACAAATACAGGGAAGATGCACCAGGCCAGAGTCCCGGATATACCGCTTTGCAAACTGCGTGACAAGGGCATCCCGATTGATAATGTAAGTAATTTTGACAGCAAGGAAGAATCGATTGTATATGTTTGTGATATGAGTCAGCTGAGTCTCGGAAGATTCCTTTTTACATCAAAACAGGCTATGATGAAATGGATTGACCCGTCAGAGCTGAATACCGGCAGGCGCACAATTGCCGCGACGAAGCTGAAGGATGGCGATGAACTGCTCTCCGTTGATATTGCGTCTCCGGATGATCAGGTTATTCTGGCAAGCCGCGGAGGCTATTATCTGCGGTTTGCGCTGAAGGAGATCCCGCTTCAAAAGAAAACCGCGGCAGGTGTCCGCGGAATGCGCCTTGGAAAGGGCGATACGCTTTCAGAGGTTGTAATTGCAGAAGGCGGGGCATCAGGCAGTGTTGCCGTAAGCGAAACCGAGGTGCCATTGTCGAGATTCCGCCTGGCCGGAAGAGACCAGAAGGGTCAGAAGCTTCGGCTGAACAGTGAAACAAATCAATAAAGTTAAGTTTTCCTTGCTTTTACATGGAAAGAGTGATATACTTTCCTAAGATGATTTATTACTTGAAGAGTGGACGCGAGTCCACTCTTTGTTAATGCTGGAGGCTTTTTCAAGGACTCTTGTGCGGAGGTGATGAAAATGTCCAGAAAAGAAGAGTATGAACAGCAGACGGAAGCATTGCTGCTTCCGGTCCTTAAGAAATATGGATTTGAATGTGTCGATGTGGAATACGTTAAAGAAGGCGGAAACTGGTATCTCAGAGCGTATATTGACAAGCCGGGAGGCATTACGCTGGATGACTGTGAAATGACAAGCCGGAGACTGTCTGATCTGCTTGATGAAGCAGGATTCATGGAGGATTCCTATATTCTTGAGGTCAGTTCGCCCGGTCTTGGAAGACCGCTTCGCAAAGAGAAGGATTTTCAGAGAAGCATTGGTGAAGAGATTGAAATCCATACATACAAGCCGGTCGGCAGGCAGAAGGATTTCAGAGGAATTTTGAAGTCATACGATGTCAAAACCGTTATTATCACGGATGAGAACGGTGATGACATTTGTTTTGAACGACGTGGCATTGCACTTGCAAGGCTGGCATTTGATTTTTAATGAATTGGAGGAAATTCATTCATGAGTAACGTAAACACGGAGCTTTTAGAGGCCCTGACCATTCTGGAAAAAGAAAAGAACATTAGCCGGGATACGATGCTTGACGCGATCGAGGCGGCACTTCTGAGTGCCTACAAGAATCATTTCGGAAAGGCGGATAACGCGAAGGTCGTTGTAGACCATGATACATGTTCTTATGCTGTATACGCGGCCAAGACAGTAGTAGAGAATATTGAAGATCCGGTTTTGGAAACGGATCAGGAGACGGCCAGAAAATATGTATCTGACGCGCAGCTCGGCGATGTTGTTCAGATTCCGGTGGAATCCAAGGAATTCGGACGTATTGCGACACAGAACGCAAAGAATCAGATACTCCAGAAAATTCGCGAAGAAGAGCGTTCGGTTCTGTATGAGCAGTTTCACAGCAAAGAGAAGGATATTGTCACAGGAATTGTTCAACGGTATGTTGGAAAGAATATCAGCATCAATCTTGGAAAGGCCGATGCCATTCTGACAGAAGCAGAACAGGTCAAGGGTGAGGTATTCCATCCGACTGAGCATATTAAAGTTTATGTGGTCGAGGTCAAGAACTCATCAAAGGGTCCCCGCATACTCGTATCACGTTCGCATCCGGAGCTTGTGAAACGTCTTTTTGAAGAGGAAGTTACAGAAGTCCGTGACGGCACCGTGGAAATCAAGAGTATTTCAAGGGAAGCCGGATCGAGAACGAAAATAGCCGTATGGTCGAATGATCCGGATGTGGATCCGGTCGGAGCATGCGTCGGAATGAATGGCTCAAGAGTCAATGCGATTGTCGACGAACTGCGCGGCGAGAAGATAGATGTTGTCAACTGGGATGACAATCCGGCATACCTGATTGAAAATGCACTCAGTCCTGCCAAGGTTATTTCGGTAGCGGCCGACCCGGACGAGAAGATTGCAGATGTGGTTGTTCCGGATTACCAGCTTTCACTTGCAATCGGCAAGGAAGGACAGAATGCCAGACTTGCTGCACGTCTTACAGGATACAAAATCGATATCAAAAGCGAGACGCAGGCACGTGAATCAGGCGAACTGCTGGATGATTACGAAGAAGAGTATACGGATTATGGGGACGGCTATCCTGACTACCAGAATCAGGATGCACCTTATAACGACGGAGCCTTCAAAGAAGGCAGGGACGAGGATCGGGAATCATCGGACGATCAGGAAAGCGGGAAGTGATTTTTTTGGCAAAAACAAAAAAAACGCCGCTGCGTAAGTGCGTCGGCTGCGGTGAAATGAAAAACAAGAACGAAATGATACGCATCCTGCATACTCCGGAAGATGAAATTGTTCTGGATGCTACAGGCAGAAAGAACGGAAGAGGCGCGTATCTGTGCCGCTCTGCATCCTGCCTGGAACAGGCGCTTCGCAGCAAGGGACTGGAACGTTCATTTAAGATGCATATATCACCTGAGATATATGACGCACTGCGAGAGGAGCTGGCCCGGCTTGAGACAGAATAAGATATTATCACTGCTGGGACTGGCGATGAAAGCAGGCGCTGCTGTAAGCGGAGAGTTTGCAGTTGATAAAGCAGGAAAGTCAAAACGGGCATACCTCATCATCATTGCCGGGGATGCCTCGCAGAATACCAGAAAGCACTGCCTTGATATGTGCAGATATTATGGGATCCCCTTTGTTTTATATGGTACACGGGAAACACTTGGCAAGGCCGTCGGAAAGGAAAGCCGGTCGGCAGCCGCAATCCTGGATCAGGGATTTGCAAATTCCATTATGAAGCAGATAGATACAGGTAAGAATCAGATAGACAGTTCAGAAAAACGGGAGGATCAGAATATATGACAAAAATCAGGGTGCATGAGTTGTCCAAGGAATTGGGCATAGATAATAAGGATCTTATCCAATACCTGGAAGATCATAAAGTCGACGTAAAGAATCATATGAGTTCTCTGTCGGATGAAGATGCGGACAGTGCAAGAGCTGCTTTTCGCAGAAAATCATCTGCACCGGCTGCTGCAAAGAGCACTCCTGTAAAGCAGGCATTGGAGGAAGGCAGAAATTCATCGGAGAACAAGGCACCTGAGAAGAATACACCTGACAGCAGGACACCCGAAAGGAAATCACAGGAGCGCTCTGCTGAAACATCGGAATCACAAGGAACAAATGGTGAAGTGCGCAGAAAATCCAATATTATACGTGTCGTTAGACCGCAGAATGCGCAGCAGGGTATGCGGGGATATCAGCAAGGGCAGTATCGGCAGGGTAATCAGCGAACGGGCGGTACAGGAAGACCGGCAGGTCAGCCGCGCCCGTCAAGTCTTGTGAGACCATCTGACAGACCGCGCCCGTCAAGCTTTGTAAGGCCTGCGGACAGACCGCGTCCGTCAAGCCTTGTAAGACCGTCCGATGAGCCGCGTCCGTCAAGTCTTGTAAGACCGTCGGATCAGCCGCGTCCGTCAAGCCTTGTGAAACCATCCGATCAGGTGAAACCATCTGATCAGGTGAAACCATCCGATCAGGTGAAACCATCCGGACAGGCGGGCCCTTCCGACCAGACAAAGCCGCAGGAGCAGGCGAGACCATCAGAACAGGCTAAACCGTTAGGACAGACGAGACCGTCTGAGCAGGCGAGATCATCCGGGCAGACAAGGCCGTCTGAACAGTCGAGACCATCCGGATCAGCGAGATCGTACGGAAACACGAGATCAGCCGAACAGTCAAGATCATACGGCAATACAAGATCAACCGATCAGACAAGATCACCCGGAACATCCCGACCGTCTGATCAGGGCAGAAATTACGGAGCAGGCAGATCATATGACCGTTCAAGACCGTCAGGCACCTCGAGACCTTATGATCCGAACAGATCGTCCGGGGCACAGAGAACGGGCGGATATTCCAGACCGGACGGTGATCACAGAACAAATACCGGCTCCGGCACGCATTCCGGCTACAGACCGAATCCGAATCATTCAGGCGATCGTCCCGGCCAGAATCATACAGGTGACAGACCGGATTACAGGCGCAGTGACAGTCGTCCCGGAGGCGGCTTCCACCGTGACGGTGCGGATACGCGAAGACCGGACAGCCATACAGGAAATCGTCCTGATTACCGCAGAGATCAGGGCAGCAGCTCGTTTTCAGGTGCCCGCGGAAGCGGACGGAAGGACGACAGAAGAAGACTTGATATTCCTGCACCGGAGCAGGCAAATCAGAAGCAGATAAGCAAGGACAATTACCAGAAGCGAAAAGGCCGCAAGGATCAGAAGATTTTCGACAATGAAGAATTTGGAAAACGGCAGCCGGTCAAGAAAGCAGGTGCTTTTAACAGACCAGCCCGAATCGCAAAGGCGAAGGAAGAGCCGGATCAGATCAAGATGATTCAGGTTCCCGTGACAATTACGATTCAGGAACTTGCCGATAAGATGAAGATTCAGCCGTCTACGATTGTCAAGAAGCTGTTCATGAAGGGAACCGTTGTTACAATTAATCAGGAGATCGAGTATTCAATGGCGGAAGAAATTGCCATGGATTTTGATATCCTTTGCGAACCTGAAAAAGTTGTCGATATGATTGAGGAAATGCTGAAGGAAGACGAGGAAGAAGTGGACGAGATGGTGAAACGTCCGCCTGTTGTATGTGTTATGGGCCATGTCGATCATGGTAAAACCTCGCTGCTTGATGTAATCCGTCATACGAATGTTACCGATAAGGAAGCCGGAGGAATTACGCAGGCAATCGGTGCATATGTTGTTAAAATAAACGGTGAAAGGATCACATTCCTGGATACTCCCGGCCATGAGGCGTTTACGGCTATGCGTATGCGGGGGGCAAATTCAACTGATATCGCGATTCTAGTCGTTGCTGCAGATGATGGTGTAATGCCTCAGACGATTGAAGCAATCAATCATGCGAAGGCTGCCGGCATCGAGATTATCGTTGCAGTTAATAAAATCGATAAGCCAGGCGCGAACATTGAACGTGTCAAGCAGGAACTTGCTGAATATGATCTTATTCCTGAAGAATGGGGCGGCAAAACGATTTTCTGTCCTGTTTCAGCCAAGACGCATGAGGGCATCGACAATCTGCTTGAGATGATTCTGCTGACAGCGGAGGTATGTGAATTCAAGGCAAATCCGAAGCGTACGGCACGTGGTGTCGTTATTGAAGCGGAACTTGACAAGGGCCGCGGTCCGGTAGCAACGGTGCTGGTTCAGAAGGGAACACTTCATGTAGGAGATCATATTGCTGCCGGCGCCGCATACGGCAAAGTCCGTGCCATGATTGACGACAAGGGCCATCATGTCAAGGAAGCCGGTCCTTCCATGCCGGTCGAAGTTCTTGGACTGAACGATGTACCGGGTGCGGGTGAAGTTTTCATCGGTCCGGATACGGAGAAGGAAGCACGTTCCTTTGCGGAAACCTTTATTTCGCAGAATAAGGTGCAGATGCTTTCAGAAAATAAATCGAGACTTAAAATGTCACTGGATGACCTTTACGCGCAGATCAAGGAAGGCAGCCTGAAGGAGCTTGGCATCATTGTAAAAGCCGATGTACAGGGCTCTGTAGAGGCTTTGACACAGAGCCTTGAGAAGCTTTCGAATGAAGAGGTAGTCGTAAAGACTATTCATGGCGGTGTCGGTGCTATCAATGAATCGGATGTAGTACTGGCTTCCGCTTCCAACGCGGTTATTATCGGCTTTAATGTCCGTCCTGACGCGCAGGCGAAGGACACAGCTGAACGGGAGGGCGTGGATATACGTTTGTACCGCGTGATTTATAACGCAATTGACGATGTCGAAGCTGCCATGAAGGGTATGCTTGAGCCGGAGTACAAGGAAGAAGTCACAGGCCACGCGGAAGTGCGTCAGATATTCAAGGCATCCGGCATTGGAACAATTGCCGGTGCATATGTGCTTGACGGAAAATTCGAGCGGAATACGAAGGTTCGCCTTTCCAGAGAGGACAAGGTTATTTATGACGGAACACTTGCCTCTTTGAAGCGTTTTAAGGATGACGTGAAGGAAGTGAAGGCAGGCTATGAATGCGGGCTTGTTTTTGAGGAATTCAACGATGTCCAGGAAGGCGATAAGGCCGAGGCATACAAGATGGTTGAGGTACCGAGAACATGAGAAAGAACAGTATCAAGAACACACGGGTCAATGAAGAGGTAATGCGGGCGTTAAGCGATATTCTGCGCAATGAAATCAAGGATCCGCGTGTTCGTAAGATTACGAGCGTCACGAAGGCAGCTGTCGCGCCTGACTTAAAGACATGCAAGGTGTTCGTCAGCGTGCTTGGCAGCGAAGAGGAGCAGGCAGATACAATGAAGGGGCTGAAAAGCGCCGCACCGTATATCCGCAGACAGCTTGCATCGATGCTGAATCTGCGAAACACCCCGGAGCTTACATTCATGCTTGACGGTTCGATCGAGTACGGTGTGCGGATGTCGAAGCTGATTGATGATATTTCAGCGGCTGACAAAAGCAGGAGGGACGAGGATGAGGAAACTGAGTGAACTCCTGAGTGGTGCTCATACCGCAGCGATTGCCGGACACGTTAATCCGGACGGTGACTGTGTAGGGTCATGCCTTGCACTGTACGGGTATATGAAGCTTACATATCCGGATGTTCAGACAACGGTTTTTATGGAAAAAATGCCACACGTTTACGCTTTTGTCGAGGGCAGCGAAGAGGCCATGACATCATGTGAAATGGATATGTGCGATGTTTTCTTTTCGCTGGACAGCGGGGATATGCAGCGGATCGGTGTTGCCGGTGACTTGTTTCAAAAAGCGGCTCTTACGGTCTGCATCGATCATCATATCAGCAATACAGGATATGGCATGGTCAATTATATCCGACCGGAAGCAAGCTCCACATCGGAACTCGTTTATGAACTGATTTTGGAAGACGGCGGCCGTATATCAAAAGAAACTGCCGAAGCACTGTATCTGGGAATTATTCAGGATACAGGTGTTTTTCAGTATTCCTGCACGGGCGTAAGAACGATGCAGATTGCCGGTGAGCTTATGAAATACGGCATCGATTTCACCAGAATTATACAGGAAACGTTTTTTCAGAAAACGTATACGCAGAATCTTCTGCTGGGGCATGCACTTACCGACAGCCGGCTCATGCTGGACGGAAACTGTATTGTAAGCATTGTTTCAAAAGAACTGATTGATGATTTAAATGCCGACAGCAGCGATCTGGACGGCATCGTAAGCCAGCTGCGGAACACGAAGGGTGTTGAAACGGCGGTTTTTCTCTATGAAACGAGCCGGAACACATATAAGGCAAGCTTGCGTTCGGCCAGAGTTGTGGACGTCAGCAGAATCGCGGTTAAATTCGGGGGCGGCGGTCATAAGAGAGCAGCCGGCTGTACCATGACAGGCGAAAGCCGTGCAATCATTTCCGATATTCTGGAGGAAATTAAAAAAGCAATGGCTGAGGCGGATCATGATTAACGGTGTTTTGAATGTCTACAAGGAAAAATCATGGACCTCTCATGATGCTGTTGCGAAAATACGGCATCTGACGGGGCAGAAGCGAATCGGACATACCGGAACGCTTGACCCTGCGGCGGAGGGTGTTCTGCCTGTCTGCCTTGGAAAAGCAACACGGGCCAGCGAAAAGCTCATGAGCGGGCAGAAAATATACAGATGCACACTTCTGCTGGGAATTGTAACGGATACGGAGGATATGACCGGCACCATCCTGCGGAGAGCCTCACAGGATGAAATGTCGCGTGTCACACCGGAGCGGATTGAACAAGCGGTTCAGAAATTTACCGGACCGATTGATCAGATTCCGCCGATGTATTCCGCTGTCAGGGTTGGAGGCAGACGACTATACACCATGGCCAGAGCCGGTGTTGAAGTTGAAAGAAAACCGAGAAGAATTACGGTATCGGATATCCGGATTCTTTTTGCCGAAATGCCGCGGATAAGTCTTGAAATTGTCTGTTCCCGCGGAACGTATATCCGGACGATATGCGCCGACATTGGAAGAGTGCTTGGATGCGGAGGATGCATGGAATCACTTCTGCGGACAAGGTCAGGAATGTTCACGCTGGACGGAAGCCTTCGTATTTCCAGAATTGCTGCTTACATTGAAAGCGGAAGACTGAATGACATACTTATAAAGACAGACGAGCTTTATCCGGATGATCCAAAGGTATTTATCCCGGCCGAATACAGCAGACTTCTGCAGAACGGGGCGCCCATGCCAAGACTTTCGGCGGACGATCCGGATAACGGAACGGTCCGCGTTTATGATGAAAAGGGTGTGTTTGCGGGAATATATGAATATTCCGATGGCTTTTACAGACCGATTCAGTTCTACTATGATCACGATGAAAGTGAATGAAATGAAAGTATGAGATATATAACCGGAACTACAAGGTTTCATTTAGAGGGCCCGGGTGCCGTTTCCTTAGGCAAATTCGACGGAATGCACCGCGGCCATCAAAAGCTTCTGGATTATGTGCTGGCAAAACAGCGCGAGGGAATGAACGGGATTTTTTTTACATTTGACCAGTTTCCGGGAAATGTCCTGGAGCACAGGCAGATGCCGCTCATTATGACGAATGAGGAGCGGAGACTGTATCTGGAGCGCAGCGGTCTGGATGTACTGATCGAATGTCCGTTTGTGAAGGAAGTGATCCATTTAAGTCCCGAGGATTTTGTCCGTGAGATACTGATTGGTGAAATGCATGCACGGTACGTAGTCATGGGGACAGATTTCCATTTTGGATATAAGGCGGCCGGTGACGCGGAATTTCTTGTCAATGCATCGTCCCGCTATGGCTTTACAGCGGAAGTGATTGACAAGGTTATGTATGGAAATGAGGAGATCAGCAGTACGCTTGTACGCAGCATGATAACGCAGGGAAAGATAAAAACGGCGCACGAGCTGCTGGGAAGACCTTATAATATTTGCGGAAATATCAGCAGAACACAGGATACATCAGAAAAAACACCGTTTCCTGTAATCCGTGTCATACCGCATACGTGCAAGCTTATGCCGCCCGACGGTGTTTATATTTCGATCTGCTGCCTGAACGGAAAAGCCTTGAGAAGCGTCACAAATATCAGCAGTGTGTCAAAGAAGAATGAAAATGACCGGATGATTCAGACGCATCTTTTTGACTGCTGTGAAATCGGCGATGGCAGCTGTGTTGAAATAGAATTATATGATTTTATCAGACCAGAACAGAAATTTGCGACCGTTGAAGCACTGACACTTCAGATACAGCAGGATATTCTGCTGTCCAGAGATTTCTTTTCCGAATGAGGAGGAAACTTACATGATATCATCAGTACTGGGACTGACAGGCGGCCTTGGCCTTTTCCTGTATGGTATGTTCTTGATGAGCGACAGTCTGGAGAAGGCTGCCGGCCCGAAACTTCGAAATATTCTTGAGTATCTGACAAAGAACCGTCTTATGGGCATACTGGTCGGTACCGGATTTACGGCGGTCATTCAGTCGTCAAGTGCGACAACCGTCATGGTTGTAAGCTTTGTCAACGCCAGACTCATGACACTTGCGCAGGCGGCCGGTGTCATTATGGGTGCCAACATTGGTACAACCATTACATCGCAGCTGGTATCGTTCAATCTGACTGAAGTCGCGCCCGTTTTTGTGATTATCGGCGTGATTATGGCTCTTTTCTTCAGCAATCAGAATATTAAGAAGATCGGACTTGTACTGCTTGGCTTCGGCATACTTTTCATGGGAATCAATATCATGGGTGATTCCATGAAAGCAGTGCAGGATTCCCCGAAGCTCATCAGCATTTTTTCATCTCTGACAAATCCGTTTATTGCCATGCTGATCGGACTCGCGGTGACTGCAATCGTACAAAGCTCATCCGTTACAGTCAGCATCGTGCTGCTTATGGCCGGAGGCGGGCTGCTTCAGCTTCCGATCTGTCTGTTTATCATTCTTGGATGTAATATCGGTACATGCGTAACAGCACTTCTGGCATCGCTAAGCGGTAAAAAAGACGCCAAGCGGGCTGCTATGATTCACCTGCTATTCAATATTTTCGGCTCACTGATAACATTTACGGTCCTTACTTTCGGACTTGACTATGTAATTCAATTTCTGCAGATAATTTCCGGCAGCAATATCGAGCGTCAGGTCGCAAACGCGCACACGCTGTTCAAGGTATTTGAGGTAGCCGTGCAGTTTCCGTTCATCAACTATATTGTAAAGCTTACGTATTTCCTTGTTCCCGGTGAAGATCCGACAGGCGAGGAGAATTTTGTTCTGCAGTATATCGGTACGAAGTCGATGCTCCAGCCTGCGACGGCATCCATCAATATCATTCATGAAATCGAACGGATGGGCCATATGGCGATTGAAAATCTGAAGCTCGGAATGAAAGCACTGCTTGAAGGCGACAAGGAGCTTACGGAAAAAGTCTACGCAACGGAGCGATACGTGAATTACCTGGATAAAGAAATTACAGATACGCTCGTACAGGTAAACCAGCTGGAGCTTCCGATCCAGGATGCCAGAAATCTGGGCGGTCTCTTCCATGTGGTGAATGATCTGGAACGTGTCGGCGATCATGCGGAAAATCTTGCGGATGCGGCGGTTATGCGGATTGAGGACAATGTCAGCTTCAGTAAAAAAGGTACAAAGGAGCTGCAGGAAATGTTCGACAAGACGGTACTGATCCTGAATTATTCACTGGATATGTTTACACATAAGAATCAGGAGCATCTGCAGGAGGTCCTCGATCTTGAAAACAGGATCGATGATATGGAAGAGGAACTGCAGCGTTCGCATATTAAACGGCTTACAAAGGGCAAGTGCACACCTGAGGCAGGTATAATTTTTTCCGATGTTATATCAGGCCTTGAACGTGTGTCGGATCATGCGACAAATATCGCATTTGCAATACTGAAGCCGGATGAGAAGAAGTATTCGATCGAGCGGGATGATGAAGAGGATGAGGAAGAAAAGAATCTTCCCATCGTGAACGAAACATACGCAGAAGCGATACGGATGAAGGATGAGCTTGAGAATAAACAGAAGCATTCCATGAAAAAGCTGGAAACAGTGAAAAAACAGGATGCGGTTAAAAAGTCGGACACCGCGAAGAAAGCAGATAATATAAAAAAATCAGACGCCTCGAAAAAAACGGACGCTGCCAGGAAGAAAAAGTAGACAACAGGAAAGCCGTATGATATACTTGTCCAGTATGAAGTCAACTTGTATTCAGGGACAGGCCTTCTCCAGCCGTCTCTTGATACATAGTGTTTATGCCGCTTGACGATGAACGGCATTCGAAAGAAGGAGGCATTTACAGCCATGATAGCAAAGGAAAAGAAAGCAGCAATTATGCAGGAATATGCGAGAACACCGAACGATACCGGATCACCGGAGGTTCAGATCGCAGTTCTGACAGAACGGATTACGGAGCTTACAGAGCATCTTCAGAAGAACCCCAAGGATCATCATTCAAGAAGAGGACTTCTTAAGATGGTAGGACAGAGAAGAGGACTTCTTGCCTATCTTAAGAAGACTGACATTGAAAGATACCGTTCGCTGATCGACCGTCTTGGGCTTCGGAAATAGCCTGTCAGGCAGGATATATCATATTTCACTGAATGCAAGGACGGAACTTATTCCGTCCTTGATTTTTAAAGCAGCCAGTTAACAGGCAGCGGCTTAAGGGAGATATCCGAGACCACTGAAAAGTCCATGACACGCGCGTGGCCTTTTCAGTTGTTTCGGTCTCTTATATCTGCTGCCGCCAGAAAAGGAGTGTATTATATGTATAAGACTTATGAAATGACACTTGCCGGAAGACCTCTCCGCGTTGATATCGGAAGAGTGGCAAAGCAGGCGAACGGTGCGGCATTTATGCATTACGGAGACACCACGGTATTGAGCACGGCGACAGCATCGGACAAGCCGCGCGAGGGCGTTGACTTTTTCCCTCTGAGTGTAGAGTACAATGAGAAGCAGTATGCTGTCGGAAAGATCCCGGGAGGATTCAACAAGCGTGAGGGCAAGGCTTCCGAGAATGCGATCCTGACAGACCGTGTTATCGACCGCCCCATGCGTCCTCTTTTCCCGAAGGACTACCGCAATGATGTAACGCTTGAGAATCTGGTTCTTTCAGTTGACCAGGACTGCAGCCCGGAGCTTACAGCAATGCTCGGCTCCGCGATTGCTGTCGCAATTTCGGATATCCCGTTTGACGGCCCTACAGCTTCTTCGCAGGTCGGTCTCGTGGACGGAGAGCTTGTTTTCAATCCTACGGCTGAACAGAAAGCAAAATCCGATATGGAGCTGACGGTTGCTTCGACCCGCAATAAGGTTATTATGATTGAAGCCGGTGCCAATGAAGTTCCGGAAGATAAGATGATCGAAGCGATATTTGCCGCTCATTCCCTGAATCAGGAAATTATTGCTTTTATTGATAAGATTGTCGCAGAGTGCGGAAAACCGAAGCATGAATACGAGAGCTTCGCTGTATCGCAGGAGCTGTTTGACGCGATTAAGGCAATCGTTCCGCCGGAAGAGATGGAGCAGGCTGTTTTCACGGATCAGAAGCAGGAGCGTGAAGAGAACATCCGCATGATCAGAGACCGTCTGGAAGCTGCTTTTGAAGAAGAGCATGAGGACTGGATCGATTCACTTGACGACGCGCTTTATCAGTATCAGAAGAAGACCGTCCGCAAGATGATTCTGAAAGATCATAAACGTCCCGACGGCCGTGCGATTGATGAAATCAGACCGCTGGCGGCTGAGGTTGATATTATTCCGCGTGTCCATGGCTCGGCAATGTTTACACGAGGCCAGACGCAGATATGCAACGTTGTAACACTTGCGCCGCTGTCGGATGCACAGCGGATCGAAGGGCTTGACGATGCCGAGACATCCAAGCGTTATATGCACCAGTACAATTTCCCGTCTTATTCCGTTGGCGAGACAAGACCGAGCCGGGGACCCGGACGCCGTGAAATCGGACATGGCGCGCTGGCTGAAAGAGCTTTGATTCCGGTTCTTCCCACAATAGAAAAATTCCCATATGCGATCCGAAGCGTATCGGAGACCTTTGAGTCAAACGGATCCACATCTCAGGCAAGCGTCTGCGCATCCAGCATGGCACTGATGGCAGCAGGTGTGCCTGTAACATCACCTGTGGCAGGCATTTCCTGCGGCCTTGTAACGGGCGATACCGATGATGATTTCATCGTTCTGACAGATATTCAGGGACTTGAGGACTTTTTCGGTGATATGGACTTCAAGGTTGCCGGTACACATAAGGGTATTACAGCTATCCAGATGGATATCAAGATTCATGGTCTTACGAGGCCGATCATTGAAGAAGCGATCACGAAGACACGCAAGGCCAGGGTTTACATCATGGACGAAGTCATGGACAAGGTGATTCATGAGCCGCGTCCGGAGGTTGGTCCGTATGCTCCGAAGATTGAAACGATCATGATTGATCCGCAGAAGATCGGCGATGTAGTCGGCCAGCGCGGTAAGACAATCAATACGATTATCGAACGGACAGGTGTAAAGATAGATATAACAGATGACGGCATGGTTTCCATCTGCGGCCTTGACAAGGCAGGCATGGACGAAGCAAAGCGGCTCATCAATATTATCGTTACCGATTTCGAAGAAGGGCAGATCCTGACCGGTACGGTTGTATCGATCAAGGAATTCGGAGCATTCCTCGAGTTCGCACCGGGCAAAGAAGGCATGGTGCATATCTCCAAGATTGCAAAAGAGCGGATCAACCGTGTTGAAGATGTGCTGACACTCGGCGACAAGGTTACAGTCGTCTGTCTCGGCAAGGATAAGATGGGAAGGTTAAGCTTTAGTATGAAGGATGTTCCCAAAGATAAACGATAAGATTAACAGCTGCGCAGAACAGATTTTTGTTCTGCGCAGTTTATTATGAATAAAAACCAGAAACGGAGTGACTTGAATGAAAGACAGGAAAAGAAGAGTTTTTCTTACCGTCCTGGACAGCTTTGGTGTGGGTGCGATGCCGGATGCGGCTGCTTACGGGGACGAGGGCAACAATACACTGCTGGCATGCTCAAAGAGCAGCTATTTTCACGTTCCGAATATGAGGCAGCTTGGACTTTTTAAAATCCGTGAAACCGGGGTTGAACAGGATGACCAGCGGGCACTTGGTGCCTTTGGAAAGCTTTCCGAGAGATCAAAAGGAAAGGACACCACAACAGGCCACTGGGAAATCGCAGGTATTGTTTCCAGGAAACCGATGCCGGTCTTTCCGGACGGCTTTCCGCCTGAAATCATTCATGAATTTGAACGGCAGACAGGACGGAAGACATTGTGCAACAAGCCGTACTCCGGAACAGAGGTAATCCGCGATTACGGCCGTGAGCATATGGAAAGCGGGGCGCTAATCGTATATACGTCGGCTGACAGCGTCTTTCAGATAGCGGCGCATGAAGATGTTGTACCGGTGGAAACACTGTATGAGTACTGCAGGACTGCCAGAAAGCTGCTTCAGGGTCCGTACGCGGTAGGAAGGGTAATTGCAAGACCGTTTGCCGGAACATACCCGAATTTCGAAAGGACGGTACGGCGCCACGACTTTTCACTTACGCCGCCGCGGGATACAATGCTGACACAGCTTAAGGATGCCGGCTATGATGTGGTTTCAATCGGAAAGATTGTCGATATTTTTGCCAATACCGGATTGACAAAAGCAATACGGACAACAGGCAATGAAGACGGCATAGCTCAGCTTCTGGCCGTAATGCAGGAGGATTTCTGCGGACTGTGCTTTACAAATCTCGTTGATTTTGACATGAAATACGGGCACAGGAATGACGTGGACGGCTACGCAAAAGCACTTACCGATTTTGACGGACATCTTCCCGCTATTATGAGCGCTATGCGGGATGACGATATCCTGATGATTACAGCGGATCACGGGTGTGATCCATCCACTCCGTCGACGGATCATTCGAGAGAATACATTCCGCTGCTTGTTTACGGGAAGTGCATAAAGCCGGACAAAGACCTGGGAATCCGGAACGGATTCGGCGATATCGGTGCATCGATACTTGACTGTTTTGAAGTGAAGCCGCATATCGAAGGGGTTTCCTTCTGGCCGGAAATCCATATTGTATAAAAGCAGCGATTTTGTTATAATCTTTAGTAGAATTAAAGGAGGGCACCGATATGGCAAAAGAAGAAAAAGAGACATACGTGCTTCATGACGGAAACATTGGAAACACCCAGATCGCGGCTGATGTTGTCGCAGTAATCGCAGGGCTTGCCGCTATGGAAGTGGAAGGTGTATCTTCCATGGCCGGGAATATTACAAGGGAGCTGATCGGCAAGCTTGGCGTCAAGAATCTTTCAAAGGGCGTCAAGGCTGAATTGAAAGATGATAAGGTGCAGGTACGTCTTATGCTGAACCTGAAATACGGTTATAATGTTATGGATATATCCGGGAAAGTACAGGAACGTGTCAAGACGATGATTGAAAGCATGACAGGACTGGATGTTACAGAGGTTGATGTTCGTGTCGCCGGTGTGGCGATCGATAAGGGAGGCACGCTGTGAGCGGTCACGATACAGAGAATGCCTATGCAAAGCTTTCAGCCTGCCATGAGAGTATAAAGGACCGTATTCCATTCAGCCCGGAGCTTGCGCTTGTCTTAGGATCCGGACTTGGCGGGTACGGGGATACGATGAAGATTGAAGCGGTCATTGATTATCATGATATCGAGGGCTTTCCCATATCTACTGTTGCAGGTCACAAGGGCCGCTTTTTATTCGGTACGGTCGGCCCTGTCAAGGTTGTCTGCATGCAGGGCAGGATTCATTATTATGAAGGATATAACATGACAGATGTCGTACTCCCGACGCGTCTGATGCATATGATGGGAGCCAGGATCCTTTTTCTTACCAATGCGTCCGGCGGTGTGAATACATCATATCATGCCGGCGATTTCATGATTATACGGGATCACATCAGTTCGTTCGTGCCGTCGCCGCTTCTTGGACAGAATATCGACGAGCTGGGAACACGTTTTCCTGACATGTGTGAAATATACGACCGTGATCTGATCGATATCATCAGACGTTCCGCCCGTGAAGAGAAGATTGATATTCAGGAGGGCACGTATATTCAGCTTACAGGCCCGAATTTCGAGACACCGGCTGAAATCCGGATGTGCCGGGCACTGGGAGCCGACGCAGTCGGTATGAGCACAGCAGTAGAAGCGATGGCAGCGAATCATATGCGAATGAAGATCTGCGGGATATCCTGTATTTCCAATATGGCGGCAGGCATTACGGACAGTCCGCTTACTCATCAGGAGGTTCAGGAAACAGCAGACCGGCGGGCGGCGGATTTTACACGTCTTATTACACGCTGCGTCATCAATATGAATGATGTACTGTCCGGGATGCCGGTAAGAACGGAGCGCGCGGATGAATAGCAGATCCTTCCCGGTTCCGGAGAATGTAACCCTTTGTGATAATGGCAGACATGTTGATATTCTGGATCAGACAAAGCTTCCGAACAAGGTTGAGCATCGGAAGCTTTTAACCGTATCCGATTATTATGACGCAATCAGGGACCTTCAGGTTCGCGGTGCGCCGGCAATAGGAATTTGTGCCGCTTATGGAATGTACTGCCTTGCACAGCAGACCGAAACGCTGGATTATGATTCCTTCCTGAATAAAATGAATGAATATGGCAAATATCTGTGCAGCGCAAGGCCGACAGCTGTGAATTTAAGCTGGGCTGTCAGAAGAATGCTGCGCGTTGCCGAAGATCATCCGGATCTGCCGGTTTGCGATATCGTAAAACGAATGGGCGATGAAAGCAGGGCTGTTCAGCAGGAGGATATCAGCATGTGCACCGCAATTTCAGAATACGGACTTTCCCTGCTGCATGAGGGGGACGGAATCCTGACACACTGCAATGCGGGCCCGCTGGCAACGTCGTGCTACGGTACAGCCATTGGACCGATGCTGCTCGGTCATGAAAGAGGCATGAGTTTTCATGTTTTTTCTGATGAAACACGGCCGCTGCTCCAGGGAGCCAGACTGACTTCCTATGAGCTTTCAAAAGCCGGTGTCGATGTGACCTTGATCTGTGATAATATGGCAAGTATTGTCATGAAGAACGGATGGGTGCAGATCTGCTTTGTCGGCTGTGACAGAGTAGCGGCGAACGGCGATACGGCGAATAAGATCGGTACGAGCGGAGTCGCGATTCTTGCACATTATTACGGCATACCGTTCTATGTGCTCGGACCGACATCTACGATTGATCTTTCTTGTCCGACAGGCAGTGATATAGAAATTGAACTGCGCGATGAATCAGAAATCCGCGAGAAGTTCTACAGGGAACCGATGGCACTTCCGGAAGTCCGGTGCTATAATCCGGCTTTTGATGTGACCGATCATTCTCTTATCAGTGGAATCATTACGGAGCATGGAATTGCCGCACCTCCATACACAGAAAGTCTGAGAAGACTTTTTCAGAAAACGGAGTAACCAAATGAATATTCGTATATATAATGCCAGAATTCTTACAATGGCGGATGGATTAAATATAGTAAACGGCGAAGTGCTCGTCACGGGCGAGAAGATTGCGTTTGCAGGACCGTCACCGGCCCTTAAGCAGAATGATACAAAATGGGACCGTGAGATCGACGCAGACGGCAGTCTTATTATGCCGGGGTTTAAGGATGCACATACGCATTCGGCAATGACATTTCTTCGTTCTTATGCCGATGACATGCCACTTATGGACTGGCTGACAAAGCAGATTTTTCCGATGGAAGCGAAGCTTACGCCGGATGATATCTATCATCTGACAAAGCTTGCGATTCTGGAGTATCTTACAAGCGGAATCACTGCGGCGTTTGATATGTACCTTACACCGGATACGATCGCGCAGGCATCAGAGGAGAGCGGTTTCCGGATGGTCATGACGGGCGGGGTGAACAATTTCAGTCAGTCACTTCCGGAAATGGAAAAATGGTACAAGAAATATAATGAACCGGGCAGCCTTATTTCATTCCTGCCGGGATTCCATGCCGAGTATACGAACTCCATGGAGAACCTGGAATCCTTTGCCGGTTTTGCCAGGCAGTACAAGGCACCGTTTTATATGCATAATTCCGAGACAGCACAGGAAGTGCGTGACTGTATCGGAAGATATCAGATGACGCCGACGGCGCTTTTTGATAGGCTTGGAATTTTTAATTACGGCGGCGGCGGTTTTCACTGTGTCCATGTCACGGATGAGGATCTTGATATTATGCGGCGCCGCAATGTATCTGTCATTACAAATCCGGCATCTAATACGAAGCTGGCAAGTGGAATTGCCCCGATACAGCGTATGATGGAGAAGGGCATCAATATTGCGATCGGCACAGACGGTCCGGCCAGCAATAACTGTCTGGATATGTTCCGTGAGATGTTTCTTGTTACAGGACTTGCGAAGCTTCGGGAAAACGATGCTTCCGCCGTAAGCGGGGAGAGCGTGCTCCGGATGGCGACAACAGGCGGCTCGGAGGCGATGTGTCTGGCGGACTGTGATGTCCTTGCGCCGGGGAAGTACGCTGACTTGATTATGATTGATCTTCATCAGCCGAACATGCAGCCTTTGAATAATATTGTCCAGAATATTGTATACAGCGGCAGCAAGATGAATGTCGCGATGACAATGGTCAACGGCCGTATATTATATGAAAAGGGTACCTTTTACGTGAATGAAGATCCGGAAAAGATCTATGCAGACGCAAATGCCATTATCAGACGGATGAGAGAGGAATAATGCCATGACAGCTAATGAAGGGCATGCGGAAGGCCGGAATAATGCGATGAGCAGAAGGATGATGCGGGAGCATATTTTCAGACTCCTTTTTCTGATTGAATTCTGGCCGGCGGATGAAATAGACGAGGCAGAAAACAGATATTTCTGCAGCGGCTATGAAATGACAAAAGACGAGGAAAGAGATATCCGTGAGAAATTCGCGAAGATACTGCCTCTTGTCCCGGAGATTGACACGACGATCAATACTATGGCGAAGGGCTGGAAGACAGCGAGAATGAATAAGGTGGATCTTTCCATTCTGCGCCTTGCTGTCTATGAAATTCTGCATGACAGCAGTGTACCCGGCAGCGTAGCTGTGAATGAAGCAGTTGAACTGTCCAAGAAATTCGGAGGAGAGGAATCCTTTTCTTTTGTAAATGGAATTCTGGCCTCCGTCATGAAGCTTCCGGAAGAGGAATGACAGGCGGCAGATGATAAAAGCATATACTGTTGAACAGGTAAATAAATACATCCGTAATATGTTTCGGCAGGATTATATGCTCAGGCGTCTCTATGTGAAGGGTGAAGTATCAAACTGCAAATACCATACGTCCGGCCATATCTATTTTTCACTGAAGGATGAATCCGGAACACTTTCCTGTGTTATGTTTGCAGGAAAGCGCGGCGGACTTGCTTTTTCCATGAAGGACGGTCAGCAGGTAACCGTACTGGGGACAATTGATGTGTACGGCAGAGACGGAAAGTATGAGCTGTATGCAGAGCAGATTCTGCAGGAGGGTTCCGGCCTTCTGTATGAAAAATTTCTGAAAACAAAGGCAGAGCTTGCTGAGCGGGGGATGTTTGCGCAGGAATATAAGAAACCGGTCCCATCTTACTGTTTTCGTATCGGAGTTGTAACAGCACCGACAGGAGCAGCTGTTCATGATATCCAGAGCATTTCGGCACGAAGAAATCCATATGTACAGCTTATTCTCTGCCCGGTGCTTGTTCAGGGCGCCGGCGCGGCAGAGAGCATATCAGCCGGAATCCGAAGGATGGCACAGCAGAATGTAGATGTAATCATTGTCGGCAGAGGCGGAGGGTCCATTGAGGATCTGTGGGCATTTAACGAAGAAACGGTGGCACAGGCGATTTTCGAAAGCCCGGTTCCGGTTATTTCTGCGGTTGGACATGAAACGGATACGACTATTGCCGATTATACCGCGGATCTTCGCGCACCGACACCATCTGCGGCTGCTGAGCTGGCCGTTTTTGACTATCGGGAATTTCAGGATGCTCTGTCATCCTTTATGCACAGATATCAGTACGATATGAAGAACGCACTTCTGGCCGGACGCGAAAGGGCGGGCAGATATGAGAAGCGGCTGATGTCACTGAGTCCGGAAAGTCAGCTGCGTATGAAGCAGCAGTATCTTGACAGGCTGGAGGATGATCTGCGTAGAAACATGGAAGATCGCGTGAGCTTAAGTATCCGGTCTTTGACAGAAACAGCCGGAAGAATGCATGGAATGATCCTGGAAAGAATCCGTTCTGCTGAGTACCGGTACGGCATGATTGCGGAAAAGTACAGTGGTATTTCGCCGCTGCGCAGACTGAGACAGGGATTTGTCTATACGGAGCTTGACTCCGGAAAGGCACTGAAATCCATTCATCAGGTGAAAAAGCAGGATGAGCTTATGATTCATGTAACAGATGGTACAGTTACAGCGGAGGTTACAGCTGTGGAGGAGGTCATCTATGACGGTAAAGAAGAATGAGGAAACAGCTTATTCGGATATGAAGCTTGAGGATCTTTTTAAAAAGCTGGAGGACACGGCACAGAAGCTGGAAAATGGCGAGCAGTCTCTGGAAGATTCCTTTTCCCTGTACCATGACGGCATGTCCATGATTAAAGCTTGCCGCGACAAGATTGATACCGTTGAAAAGAAAATGCAGATACTGGACGAAGAGGGAGGATCTCATGAATTTTGATGAAGAAATGCACGAACGTTCCGCAGAAATCGAGGAGATCCTGAATGAATATCTGCCTGAGGAGAGCGGCTATCAGAAGCCTGTGCTGAGTGCGATGAATTACAGTGTACGTTCCGGCGGCAAACGGCTCCGGCCCATGCTCATGATGGAAACGTACCATATGTTCGGAGGAAAATCCAATGTGATCAATCCGTTTATGGCGGCCATTGAAATGATCCATACATATTCCTTGATTCATGATGATCTGCCGGCTATGGACAATGACGAATACCGGCGCGGCAGAAAAACAGCTCATATTGTATATGGCGAGGATGTCGCGATTCTTGCAGGTGACGGACTTTTGAACTTCGCTTTTGAAACAGCTCTTAAGTCCTTTGATATTGAACCGGATAATAAAGGTATTCCAATGGCACTTAAGGTACTGGCCTCGAAGGCAGGTGTATTCGGAATGGCCGGCGGCCAGACGATCGACGTTACGAATGACGGCAGGGAAATCAGCACTGAGCTGCTTGATATCATGTACGAATGGAAGACAGGTGCGTTGATTGAGTCCTCGATGATGATCGGAGCCATCCTGGCAGGCGCACCAAGGAAACATGTACGGCTTATGGAGCGGATTGCGTCAGATATAGGAAAGGCCTTTCAGATTCAGGATGATATTCTGGATGTGGCAGGAAATCCGGAACGGCTCGGGAAACCGGTCGGAAGTGACGCAAAGAATCATAAGACTACGTATGTAACGATTCACGGTCTGGATGAATCCCGAAAAGAAGTTGCCAGACTTACGGATGATGCAGTGAAGAAGCTGAATACAGTATCCTTCCGTGACAGTTTCATGGAACAGCTGCTGCTTCATCTTGTTCAGAGAGATAAATAGGAGTGTTGAAATTGCTGCTGGATCAAATCCGAAAACCGAATGATATCAAGAATTTCTCTGAGGATGAACTGCCGCAGCTTGCTGATGAAATCCGGGAATTCCTGATCGACAAGGTGAGCGTTACAGGCGGTCACCTTGCTTCGAATCTCGGTGTCGTAGAGCTGACGATGGCAATGCATCTGGAGTTTTCTCTGCCGGAGGATAAGATTGTATGGGATGTCGGTCACCAGTCTTATACACATAAGCTGCTGACAGGCAGAAGGGAAGGCTTTGACAGTCTCCGGGAGTTCGGGGGCATGAGCGGATTCCCGAAGCGGAAGGAAAGCAGCTGCGATGCTTTTGACACAGGACACAGCTCAACATCGATTTCAGCCGGACTTGGTCTTGCGCGCGGCCGGGATCTGCAGGGGCAGCATCATTATGTGATCAGCGTGATCGGAGACGGTTCCATGACAGGCGGAATGGCTTTTGAAGCCCTGAACAACGCAGCGCAGATGAAGACGAATTTTATTATTGTATTAAATGACAATAATATGTCGATCGAACATAATGTCGGCGGACTTTCAAAATATTTAAGCGGCATCCGGACGGCTGATGTCTATACGGATATTAAGGCAGGCATCTCCAGCAAGCTGGAACACGTCCCCGGAGGCGATATTGTAATAGATACACTCCGCCGTACAAAGAATGGCATTAAACAGCTTCTGATACCGGGGATGTTTTTTGAAGATCTGGGAATTACATATCTGGGTCCTGTAGACGGACATAACATAACGGAGCTTACAGAGGTATTTGAGGACGCCAAAAAAGTCCGCGGAGCTGTTCTTATACATGTCAGGACGATCAAAGGCAAGGGATACATTCCAGCAGAAGAAAATCCCGTTAAGTTTCATGGGGTCGGTCCGTTCGACAAGGCGACAGGAGAGCTTTATCAGAACGGTGATTTGAATTATTCCGAAGTTTTTGGAAGATCGCTTACGGTAATAGCGCAGAACAACCGGAAGGTAATGGCGATAACAGCAGCAATGCCGGACGGGACAGGACTAAAGGTATTTGCCGATCACTTTCCGGACCGGATTTTTGATGTCGGAATTGCGGAACAGCATTGTGTAACATTCGCCGCGGGTCTTGCCGCGAGCGGTCTTGTACCTGTTGTGGCTGTTTATTCTTCCTTCCTTCAAAGAGCATATGATCAGATTCTGCATGACGTGTGCATTCAGAAAATGCATGTTGTTTTTGCAATCGACCGGGCCGGTCTTGTCGGTAAGGACGGAGAGACACACCAGGGTCTCTTTGATCTTTCCTATTTATCGATCATTCCGGAAATGACGGTTATGGCTCCCAAAAATCGCTGGGAACTGATCGATATGCTGCAGTTTGCTGTTGATTTTGACGGACCGATCGCGCTTCGCTATCCGAGGGGCAAGGCGTATGACGGATTCAATGAGATCCGGAACCCTGTAATTTACGGAAAAGGTGAGTATCTGTATGAGGAAGACGGCATTGTCCTTATTGCTGTTGGATCCATGGTGAAATGGGCAGACAGAGTACGCCACAGACTGAAGGATCTTGGATACAGCTGCAGTCTGATCAATGCACGGTTTATAAAGCCTCTTGATGAAGATCTGATGCGTGATGCGGCGGACAGGCACAGACTGCTTGTAACGATGGAGGAAAATGTTCTTGCAGGCGGGTTTGGACAGAGAGTTGAGCATATGATTCTGGAGGAACGGCTGGACTGTGATGTTATGACGATATCACTGCCGGATGAATATATTGAACAGGGTGATTTTAAATCCCTGAAGCATGAACTTAATCTTGATGAGGATACAATTTCCGCACAGATTATTACGAGGTTTATCGGAGAATGAAGGAACGACTTGATGTATGGATGGTACAGCATGCGCTTGTTTCATCAAGAGAAAAAGCACGTGCCGCTATCATGGAAGGAAACGTGTTTGTAGACGGTCAGAGGGAAGATAAAGCCGGAACTTTTATCAAAGAGGATGCGGCGGTTGAACTCCGCGGACAGAAGCTTCCATATGTGAGCCGCGGCGGTCTTAAGCTGGCCAGGGCATTTACAGAGTTTCATCTGGATCTGAACGGCCGGGTCTGCACCGATGTCGGATCTTCAACGGGCGGGTTTACGGACTGCATGCTTCAGAACGGTGCCGCCAGGGTCTACGCAATCGATGTCGGACGAGGGCAGCTTGCGTGGAAGCTTCGGTCGGATCCGCGCGTTGTCTGCATGGAGAAGACGAATATCCGGTATGTAAAGCCGGAGGATATCGGCGAGGAAATTGATTTTTCTTCTGTGGATGTTTCTTTTATTTCCCTTACGAAGGTATTGATTCCGATTCGCGAATATCTGAAAGCGGACGGAAGGATTGTATGCCTGATTAAACCACAGTTTGAGGCAGGCAGAACAAAGGTTGGAAAAAAGGGAGTCGTAAGAGACCCGGATGTACACAGGGAAGTAATTGCCGGGATTGTTTCATTTGCACAGAAGCAGGATTTTACTGTTTTAGGACTTACGTATTCGCCGATTAGGGGACCGGAAGGCAATATTGAATACCTGCTGTATCTGTCAAAGATACCGGCTGAAACGATGTGTGAGATAACGGACAGGGCGGACGACCCGGCTGTTGTATCGACAGTGGCAGACGCTTTTTCCAAACTGACTGGATCCGGAGAGGATAATCAATCATGAAAAAGGTCTGTATTGTAACAAATTTCGGGAAAGACACTAATATGCGTGTCACAAACACACTGAAAGGTCTCCTGTATGAGCATGGCGTTGCATTTGATGAACTTGGGGAAAGAACAGAGGGCGATGATTACCGGTACATTGACAAGAAAAAGCTTTCAGATGATACAGACTGTATAATTGTTTTAGGCGGAGATGGTACTTTGATCGGTGTGGCTCGTGATGTATACGGTCTGGATATTCCTCTTTTAGGTGTAAATCTCGGAACGCTCGGCTATTTAACCGAGGTGGAAGTTCACAATATGAAATATGCTGTGGAACAGCTGGCCGGTGACCGGTATACACTTGAGCGGAGAATGCTTCTTTTCGGCAGCGTATTATATGAAAGAGACTCGGAAGACCTGCATGATATTGCGCTTAATGATATTGTAATCGGAAGGCTCGGGCATCCCCAGCTGATCAATATAAAGCTGTTTGTGAACGGACGGAAGCTGCATTCCTATGATGCGGACGGACTGATTATCTCAACACCGACAGGCTCGACGGCGTATAACCTGTCTGCCGGGGGGCCGATTGTGGAGCCGACCGCTTCGCTTGTTGTTATAACACCGATCTGTTCTCATGAACTGGGCTTAAGATCCATCGTCCTGTCCGCAGATGATACCATTGAAGCTGAGATCGGACCGGGACGTAAAACAGATATTGAGGAAGCATGCGTTACCTTTGACGGTCAAAATATTGTTTCGCTAAAGACAGGTGACCGGATTCAGATCAGAAAAGCGGAAAAATATACAAATCTTGTGAATTTAAATGACATGAGTTTTCTGGAAACACTTCGAAGAAAGATGAGCAGGCATTAAGAGAGGGTGTAATCATGAAAGTCAGCAGACATGCAAAGATTATCGAACTGATCGGAACATCACGCATTGAAACACAGGAGGAACTTGCCGAGAAGCTTACCGAGGCGGGCTTCAATGTGACGCAGGCAACGATTTCAAGGGATATTCGTGAGCTGCGTCTCACAAAAATCGCCGGATCAGAGGGGAAGCAGTATTATACAATTCTTCAGGGACATGATCTGGAAAAGTCGGAAAAGTACGTAAACGTACTGCGGGAAGGTTTTCTGTCGATGGATATGGCACAGAATATTCTCGTGGTAAAAACAGTAAGCGGAATGGCAATGGCGGTTGCGGCAGCACTTGACAAAATGCAGTGGGATGAAATCGTCGGATGCATAGCCGGCGACGATACGATAATGTGTGCGGTCCGGAGCGTCGACGATACGCTACGCGTCATGGAAAAAATCAACCGTATTCTGTAACGTCCAAGAGGAAAAACGATGCTTTTAAATCTTCATGTTAAAAATCTTGCTATAATTGAAGATGAGGAAATTGAATTCGGGCATGGGCTCAACGTGCTGACAGGTGAGACCGGTGCGGGAAAATCGCTGCTTCTTGGGTCGGTTAATCTGGCGCTTGGCGGAAGAGCCGACAGCTCGCTGATACGGCAGGGAGCGGAGTATGCACTCGTTGAGCTGACTTTTGATGCGGAGGATAAGCAGATCCTTCAGAATCTGGCCGGAGAAGAAGTTTATCCGGAAGATGGCTGTATTGTTTTAAGCCGGAAGATCATGGAAGGCAGGAGCAAAGCCAGAATCAACGGAGAATCCGTGCCGGCGGCGACACTTTCGGCAGCGGCCGGCCTCCTTCTTGATATTTATGGACAGCAGGATACCCAGATCCTTCTGAAGCGCAGAAATCACCTGGAGCTGCTGGATGAATACGGCGGTGCGGACTGCAGAACGCTCCGGACACGCATTTCCGGAATATACGGACAATATGCGTCATCGAAGAAAGAACTGGAAGAGTCCGCCATGGACGAAGAATCGCGC
>Ga0163159_1000898_pt1 | contig 31607 bp, 24 predicted proteins | sample BioMet9_FD_108702 | JGI IMG/M metagenome (GOLD analysis project Ga0163159, IMG submission 108702) | Microbial communities from bioreactor (seeded with sewage sludge) at Lawrence Berkeley National Lab, California, USA - Biofuel... | ecosystem: Engineered > Bioreactor > Anaerobic > Unclassified ... | reverse complement strand
TGTCAAAATAATGGATGGATATAAGATAGTTTCCCAGCAGCGTTCCCTTGAGACCGGGCGGCAGCGGCAGAGTGCCGTCGTCCAGACCAGCGAAATCAAAGGGATGATGGCTGGTGAGCGTCACTACAAAGGCGTAAAACGGCGTCTTGAAACGTGAGACATTGTCAAGCGTTTCAGTGAAGATGGCCTTGTCGCTCAGACCGAGCCCCAGCACTTCGTCGTTCGGAAAGGTGTTGCGGCTGTACTGCTTCTCAAAACGGAGCTTGGGGTGCATGCGGTGGCAGTTCCAGAAGGCGCTGTAAGTACCCTGAAAAACAACCGCGCGATAACCTTTGGCCCTTATATTGCGCGCAAGCGAGTTGTAGCTGTCGTCGGCAAACCTGGTGTACGCGGCTCCCGACGAGGCGGGGAACATGCCGGTATTGGCCATGAATTCCGAATCGGAGCTCTGTCCGCCGGCTGTCTGGCTCCAGCAGTTTGTAAAGTAGACGCACTCCCTGGTAAACCTGTTGAGGTTTGGTGTCACTTCCACGCCGTTTATCCTGAGGCCGATGACAAAGTATTGCAGGGACTCGCACTGAACAAGTATCAGATTGGCGCCCCTCGCCATCGGTCTGTGCAGCACGGAATCGTGCTGGGAAAACCAGTTGCGGATCTCGCGGACTTTTTCCGGGGACACCTGATCTGAGTCAAAAGCCTTTCTGGCCAGCACCATCACGTCGCCCCAATGGAAGGTTTCGACGCCCGTCCAGGCGCAGACCGAGAGTCTGTCGTACATGGCGTTGATGATGTTCGGGCGGCTCATGGCAAGATAGGCGCCTGTGATAAGCTGGACTGCAATTGAGATCACCACAATGATGAGCGAGGTGGCCACGCGCAGCCTGGTCAGAGGAGAGAAGGTAACGGAGAGCCTCTTTGACAGGAACAGCCACAGTATTACGGGAATGTCCGCCACCATCAGCAGGTCGCAGGGCTGCAGCAGCGACCAGATCGATTTTACGATCAGCCCCGTCTGCGGGATCAGCATCAGATCGTGGAAGATGAAGATATCGGAATAATAGCGGATGAACAGAATATCGGTGATGGCCAGCAAGGAGAAAAGAAAGTCGAAGACCACGAGGAAATAGCCGCGCCATCTGGCCGGCAGCATAGACACAGGCACTATCACGCACAGTATCGCAGCCATGGAGGGAAGTCCTACGGCCAGGGCCCTGGCGCTGTGGCGCAGGATATGGCAGCCCATAAGGCCGAACAGAGGCCAGTTGAGGATATCTGCGATATGGTAGTCTACGCTGAAGACCTTCAGCCATATCAGCAACACAAGCAAGAATATTATTTTGACTTCGTTTTTGCCGCAATTGATCTTGTTTCTGCAAAACTTCATTTAGTATTCGCGCTTCTTTTTTGCTTTATAGCATTGACCAGATCGTGTTCAAGCACCCTGTCGCTGTACTGCAAACGTTTTTTGGCGTCGGCTGTGGCTGCCGCAAATTTATTAAAATCCAGCTTTCTGCCGCTTCTGAGATCGGTCGCTGAGCTCGCGGACGGCTCAATCAGCGCGCCGCCCAGTATATACGAACCGTTGCGGAAAATGACCGGCAGGTCTTTTTTCATGGCAAAGAGGTCGTCGCCAAAACCCATCGGGAATCTGAAACCAAGCAGCGCCGCCGCCGTATTCGGCACATCGACGAGGCCTGCGGCCGTCACCTTGTTTCTGCGCGGCCGGATCTTTCTGCCAGGTATATGCACGATCAGCGGGACCTTCTCAACTTCGCGCCACTGCCAGTTCTGTTGAAGTCCGCGCCCCAGCAGCTTTTCCAGATTGGCGGCATCCCAGGCCGGTATCGCCGTATGGTCGCCGTAGACAAAAATGACTGATCTGTCATAAAGGCCGTTCTTTTTGAGTCCGGCAATAAACATGCCAAACTGCGTGTCAAAATATTTTATCGAGCGCAGATAATCGCCCATCAGATCGCTCTCGAAAGGAGCCACGTTCAGTTTTGTCTGAGCCTTGATGCCGTCGAAGTTGAAGGGATAGTGGCTCGTGAGTGTGATCAGGAACGCGTAAAATGGCTGCTGCTCTTTGGAGAGGATTTGCAGCGACTGACGGAAGAAGCTTTTGTCACTGAGCCCCATGCCAATCTTCTCGTCGGCGTTGAAATCAAGCTTGCTCACGAAACGCTGAAAACCAAGCGCAGGATACATATGCTGCCTGTTCCAGAAACCGGGCCTGTCTCCATGCAGAGCCAGCGTGCAGTAGCCGTTGTCTGCCAGCAGTTTCGGCAGCGCTTCGTAAGTGTTGCCGGCAAAGCGCGTGTAGGCCACGCCGGATGAAGACGGATACATGCCGGCGTTGGCCAGGAATTCAGCGTCGGAGCTGTTGCCGGCGCCGGTCTGGTTGTAGACGCGGCTGAAATATATCGAGTCGCGTATAAAGCGGTTAAGGTTCGGCGTCACTTCCTCGCCGTTTATCTCGAGCCCTACGACGAACTGCTGCAGCGATTCCACCTGTATGATGATGAGGTTTTTGCCGCCCGCCGCGCCAAACAGACGCCCTTTGCCGCTTGGAGCGCTTTTGTCAGAGAACCAGTCGGAGATTTCGTCAAGCTCTGATTCAGGCACGTGTTTTTTGGCATACAGATCGCCGGCCACATTCCACATATCGACGGCGTGATAGGAGAGCGCGCCGATATTGTTGCAGACGGCGGGGCGGTCCCACATCGAGCGCAGCACGTCCGGCATCCTGCTCTGATATTCGATGATGCGGCAAGCCAGGCAGGAGGCCCCGATGGCGAAAACAAGCAGCGCCGCCGCTGTCCTTTTAATGTTAAGTCTGCCGAACAGAGGCTTGACGCAGCGCTTCCCGGCCAAAAAAACATAGGCCAGCAGCAATGGAATGTCAGCGAAAAACAGCAGGTCGTAAACAGAGAAAAGGGCCGTCACCGATTCGGAGATCTCACCGACCTGCGAGGAGAGGCCGATATTGGCGATGGAAAACAGATCGGAATAATAACGCATGTACATAACGTCGGTGACCGCCAGCAAACTCATCAGGAAGTCGACCAGAAAAGCCAGATACGGCCTGACGCGGCGCCACGAAAGCGAAACGAGCGCCAGCAACATAATGATAACGCCGATAGACGCGGCAACCGAAAGCGGATAACGGGTGGCGATTGGTGAAACCGACAGTTCCATACAATAAAATTTAATAAAGAGCGCCGCGGTCATAAGCGCGTAGAATATAAATTCGCAGCGGCCGCCGCCGGCTAAAATTTTCTTTTGCAAATCCTTTAATCTTTCTGTCAATATGCCGTCCTCCCAAACAGAACGTTCAACTCTCTTATTTTGCCTGACAAATCCGGCGAAGCAGCCTGCGAAAATTCATCCTCGGTCAGCCGCCAGTTCCAATTGCCGGAACAGGTGGCAGGCGTATTCATGCGGCACGAGGCGTCCAGCGACAAGAGGTCCTGCATCGGCACGACGGCAAGCGAGGCGACAGACGACAAAGCAAGCCTCGTCATCTCCTCAGCAACCTTCAAACCGTCGTATTCGCAACCCGTGTACGAGCAGAAATGCCGTTTCTCGTCCTCCGAGGCGTCGCGCTCCCACCAGCCGCGCGCTGTATTGTTATCGTGGGTTCCTGTATATACGACGGAATTGCCGACAATATTATGCGGCGCATAAGGATTGGAGCCGACTCCGTTGCCAAAGGCAAACTGCAGTACCTTCATGCCAGGCAGCGAGAATTCGCTCATCAGCGCGCGCACGTCTTCCGTGATGATGCCAAGGTCCTCTGCTACAAGAGGCAGGCGTCCTTCGCGCTGGAAATTGTCAAAAAACAACTTCATAAGGTCGCGGCCCGGCGCCGGCTTCCAGCTGCCGCTGACAGCGGTCGGTTCCGCAGCGGGGATAGCCCAGTAGCCGCAGAACCCGCGGAAATGGTCGATACGGACCAGATCGTACATGGCAAGCGCGCGTTTCATGCGGCCGAGCCACCATGAGAAACCGACGTTCTTCATGGCGTCCCAGTTATAGACGGGATTGCCCCACCTCTGTCCGGTGGCGCTGAAATAATCGGGCGGCACGCCGGCCACGCAGACAGGCCTGCAGTCGCCGTCGAGGTCGAACAGATCTTTGTGAGCCCAGACGTCGGGACTGTCAAGCGCCACAAACATCGGCATGTCGCCAAAAAGACGCACGCCCTTGTTTTTACAGTATGAACGAAGCTCCTTCAGCTGTCGGTCGAAAATGAACTGACAAAACGAGACGAAGGACATATATTCGGCGTTCTCCTGCTCCATGACAAAGGAGTCCAGCGCCGCCGCGTCGCGGAGCCGGTACTTTTCCGGCCATTCGTTCCAGCAACCGGGGCCCAGCCTCTTCTTGAGCGCGACAAACAGCGCGTAGTCGTCAAGCCAGCCTTTCTCCTCGGCCAGGAACCGGCTGAATTCCTCCTGCATGGAGGCAAATTTTCCAGCCTCTCCGCAGAAATTGCGCCACGCCTCCAGAAGCAATTCCTCTCTGGCCTTCAGCGCATGACCATAGTCTGCGCCGCGTTCGCCTGCAACTGCGAATTTATTGACCGAGGCCCCGGCTGCCAGCCCGTCACGGCACAGCAGCTCCGGACTTATAAACATTACATTGCCGGCGAAGGCCGAAGGGCTGCTGTAGGGCGAGTAGCCGAAGGCGGCGCCGACCGGCGTCATCGGCAGCACCTGCCAGACTGAAAAACCGGCGCTGGCCAGGAAATCAGCAAATCTGTACGCAGCAGGCCCGAAATCTCCGGCGCCGAAAACGCCAGGCAGCGAGGAAACATGCAGCAGGACGCCGGCGGCGCGGTTCAGTGACAATTCGTCATTCCTCCGTCAGTATCAGGCAGGCAAGCGGCGGCAGCGTAAGCGACACGGACCAGGGACGGCCGTGGAAGGACACCTTTTCGGCCGTTATTTCGCCCAGATTGCCGCAGTTGGAACCGCCGTAAAGCGCGGAATCGCTGTTGAGCGCTTCGCGCCACTTTTTGCCGTGAGGCACGCCGATGCGATAGCACTCGCGCTTGATCGGCGTGAAATTGCCGACGAAGATAACCTCGCTGCCGTCTTTGGCTCGTCTCAAAAATGAGACCACGCTTGAGGCTGCGTCGCCGCAGTCGATCCATTCGAATCCGCGCGGATCCTGATCCAGCTCCCAGAGAGCAGGCGTCGTTTTATAAAAGTTATTGACGTCATGGAACCAGCGCTGGATGCCGCTATGAATGCCATCCTCGTAATCGTCGCTCAGAATATGCCAGTCGAGGCTCGAATCATGGTTCCACTCATGCTCCTGGCCAAACTCGCCGCCCATGAAGAGCAGCTTTTTGCCCGGATGCCCTGTCATCCAGCCCAGCAGCAGGCGCAGGTTTGCCGCTTTCTGCCAGTCGTCGCCTGGCATTTTGGTCCAAAGCGAGCCCTTGCCGTGTACCACTTCATCGTGCGAAAGAGGCAGCACAAAGCTTTCGGAGTAGGCGTACCACATGCCGAACGTAAGATTGTTGTGGTGGTACTGGCGGAAGATCGGGTCTTTGCTCATGTAGTTGAGAATGTCGTGCATCCAGCCCATGTTCCACTTGTAGCCAAAACCAAGGCCTCCGAGCCAGGTCGGCCTGGATACCATCGGCCAGGCTGTGGACTCTTCCGCCGTCGTCTGCACACCAGGGAAGTCAAGATAAAGCGTTTCGTTCAGCTTTTTGAGAAAGTCGATAGCCTCAATGTTTTCGCGGCCGCCGTACTTATTGGGCACCCACTCGCCTTCCTTGCGCGAATAGTCCAGATAAAGCATCGAGGCCACCGCATCGACGCGCAGCCCGTCCGCGTGGTAGCGGTCGAGCCAGAAGCGGGCGGAGGACATCAGGAAGCTGCGTACCTCGTTGCGCCCGTAGTTGAAAATATAGCTCTTCCAGTCCGGATGGAAACCTTTGCGCGGGTCTTCATGCTCATAGAGCGCGGTGCCGTCAAAGCGCCCCAGGCCAAATGCGTCGGTCGGAAAGTGCGACGGCACCCAGTCCAGGATCACGGCGATTCCGGCCCTGTGCAGCGCATCCACCATCGTCATGAGATCCTCCGGCCTGCTGTAGCGGGAGGTAGGAGCGAAATAGCCGGTCGTCTGATATCCCCAGGAGCCGTAGAAGGGATGTTCCATCACCGGCAGGAACTCCACGTGGGTAAAGCCGTTCTCCGTAAGATACTGAGGCAGCTCATGTGCCAGTCCCAGCCAGGAAAGATAGTTATTCTCCGCCGTGCGGCGCCAGGAACCGGCGTGCACTTCATAAATGGACTGCGGCTTGTCGAGAGCGCTGTGCTCCTTGCGTTTCGCCATCCAATCCGCGTCGTGCCATTGAAAATCGGGCTCCGGATAAACTTTGGAAGCCGTACGCGGCGGTTCCTCGCAGAAGAACGCCAGCGGGTCGCATTTTTCCAGCCTCTTCCCGTTTTTGGCGAGGATACTGTATTTGTAGCAGCTGTCTGCGGCCACGTTGGTGACAAAACCTTCCCAGATGCCTGAAGAGTCCCAGCGCGGATCCAGTTTGTGCCTGGCCGGATCCCAGCCGTTAAAATCGCCTATCACGGAGACCTCTTCGGCGTTTGGCGCCCATACGGCAAACAATACGCCTTTGACGCCGTCATGCTCCATCGCGTGAGCGCCTAAAAATTCATAAATGCGAGCATGGCTGCCTTCTCTGAAGAGATAAATATCCGTTTCTCCGGCGAGAGTGACGCCGTGGATGATTTCGTTTTCAGCACCCATAGACATTTTTAATCGCCTCCGTTACGTGGTATTATAACGTATACGCGCCTTAAAAAGCCGCGCGAACTTGGCAACGGAGGCAGGAAAAATGCAGAATCTTTTTTCATACGGACGGCTCACGCCTGAGATAGTCGAAAAACTTAAAGAGATCCTGGGCGAAAACAACGTTTCGCTTGATGAGGAAAAGATAGAAACGTATTCTCACGATGAAGTTCTGGCGTGCATGTACAAACGCAAATACAACGCAGACGCGCTGATCTTCCCTGAATCCACCGGGCAGGTCTCGGCTGTCATGAAGCTCGCCTCCGAGAACAGGATCCCAGTCACGCCGCGCGGCGCCGGCACCGGCCTTTCCGGCGGCGATCTGCCCGTCTTCGGCGGTATTCTGATGTGTTTTGAAAAGATGAACCACATACTTGAGCTCGACGAAGAAAATTTATCAGTAACGGTTGAACCAGGCGTTGTGACTGCCGAGATAACGAGACTGGCCGCCGCCCACAACCTGCTTTACGCCGGAGACCCCTGCAGCGGCGACGCTTCCTACATAGGCGGCAATATCGCAGAAAACGCGGGCGGAAACAAGGTCATCAAGTACGGCGCCACCGGCGCCCAACTGCTGGCGCTCGAGGTGGTCATGGCAGACGGCTCCGTGACCTGGTTCGGAGGCAAAAGGCGCAAGGACGTCACCGGCTTCGACTTCGTTCATTTAATGGCAGGTTCCGAAGGCGTGCTCGCCGTCGTGACCAAAGCCGTGCTGAAGCTGCTGCCTCTGCCAAAGAATGCTGTGGACCTGCTCGTCACCTTCGACGACCCCAGGAAGGCAATTTCCTTCGTGCCGAAGATCATGTCTGAAGAGGGGCTGATCCCTGCCTCGCTTGAATTCATGGACCACAAGGCTCTGGCCCTCGCGGAAAAATACCGCGGGCAGCAGATGCCAGGCGGCGAAGCGGCGGCGGCTCTGATAATCCAGCTTGAGGACAACAACTCCGACCGGCTTGAGGAGCAGTACGAGGCGGTGGGCAAATTATCGCTGAAAAACGGCGCCACGGAGGTCTACGTGGCCGATACGAGGACGACGAAAGAGAGGATCTGGCAGGCGCGCAAGACGATTCCTGAAGCAGTTAGCTCGACGTTTTCCAAATATGCGCGCGAAGATCTGGTAGTGCCGATGAACAAAGTACCTGAACTGCTGGACGCCATCAGGTCCGTAGCCGAGGCCAGGGGCTTCGAGTGGGTAGCCTACGGACACGCGGGCGACGGCAATATGCATTGTTTCGTGGTAGTGCCGGATAAGGACGGCTGGCACGACGTGCTGAACGAAGTGCTGGCGGAGCTTTACGCCAAGGTGCTGTCGCTGGGCGGCACCATTTCCGGCGAACACGGCATCGGTTATAAAAGAAAAGACTATATGAAGATGTTCCTCGACAAGAGCCAGATCGAACTGATCAAACGCGTAAAACTCGCCTTCGACCCCCAGAACATACTGAACCCAGGCAAGATCGTCGAGTGGGATAATTAGAAGCGAAGAGGGGCGTCCGCCCGGACGTCCCTCTTTTTTTTATCCTCTAGTTATTTTCAGATGCCGCAGTTCGCGGCGCAATATTTTGCCTGTGGGCGAAACGGGATATTCCTTGACGAAACCGATCTTGTGGGGAACCTTGTAGTGAGCCAGCCTCTCCTTACAGTAGTCCACCAGTTCGCGCGCCGTAACCGTTTTGTCCTCGTTGAGTATCACGAAAGCCTTGACCAGTTCTCCGGCCACGCTGTTCCTCTCGCCCACCGCGATGGCCGAATGAACGGCCGGGTGTTCGCAGAGCACTGCCTCGACCTCCTGCGGATAGACGTTGAACCCGCTGACGATGATGATGTCCGTGGCCCGGTCGACGATCTGGACATATCCGTCTTCGTCAATGCGCACTACGTCGCCGGTGTTGAACCACTCGCCGTCAAAACGTTCTCTGGTGTTGACTTCGTCGCGGAAATAACCTGGCGCCACCGACGGTCCTTTGACCCACAGCACGCCCTCGTCATGCAGGCCCAGCTTGTTGCCTTCGCGGTCGCGGATCTGGATTTCGTAGCTCTTAAGGAAGGTGCCGACTGTGCCTAGCTTCTTCGTCTTCTCCACTCCGGTCATCGTGACGACCGGAGAGCACTCCGTGAGGCCATAGCCCTCCTGGATACCGACGCCGAGATACTTCCGGCAGCGTTCGTCCATCTGCACGTTAAGGCGGTCGCCGCCCGTTATTACGATCTTGATGCCCTCCAGCTTCTCGTCTTTTTTGGCGAGGGCGCTGACGAGGAACGCCATCACGGTAGGCACGGCGATCAGGATATTGGTGCCGGAATCGCGTATCGTCTGGATCGTGTGTTCGACCGGCACAAAGCTTGGCACGATCGTCTGACGCACGCCGGAAAGCAGCGGCAGATAACCGGCCACGTCGCTTCCGAACGTATGGAAGTTCGGAAGCACGTTGAGGAACACGGAATCAGGCTCGATGAGTCCAGGCACATGGCCGGGAAGCAGATTGATGTTGTCGAGCAGGTTCGAGTGCAGGCAGCCGACGGCCTTGGGGTTGCCGGACGTACCTGAGGTCGAGAAAAAGATCGCGTAATCTTCTGATTCGGCGCCGCCGACACGGCCCAGCCACTCCGGCAGCGGAGCGTCAAGTTTGGCGCCGACGACCGGCACGCCGATCGCACGAGCCGGAGCCAGCGATTCATCAAGCTTGTCCTCCCGCACCACGACGCTGTGCGGATCTACCTTTCTGATCGAATCCAGCATATTAACGATGCCGGTGCGCGAATTGAGCGGCGCGATCGCTCCGCCCAAACGCCAGACAGCAACCGAGAGGGCCAGCACCATGGGCGAATTAGGCAGCAGCACCGCCAGCCTCTGCCCTCTGATGAACCCGGATCTCTTCAGCTTTGCTTCGCAGTCGTCGACCAGCGCCGCAAATCTGCGCCAGGACCACCACTCGCCGTTCCACCAGAGACAACCGTCGTCTTCACGGCCTTTCCAGGCAGTGATAAATTTCTCTTCCAGTCTTGCTTTCTCCATGCCCAACCAACTCCAGACGTTTTTATTTTCCTATCTTCACCTTCCGCAGCTCGCGGCGCAGTATTTTGCCGGCTGGAGAGAGGGGGAACTCCGTCACGAAGGCGATCTTGCGGGGCACCTTGTAATGAGCGAGGCGTTCCTTGCAGTAATCCATCAGCTCTCTGGCCGTGGGCGCCGCCCCTTCGTTGAGGATTATAAAGGCCTTGACCAGCTCGCCGGCCACGCCGTTCTTCTCTCCCACCGCTACTGCTTCCTTAACCGCAGGGTGCTTGCGCAGGACGGCCTCGACCTCCTGCGGATAGACGTTGAAACCGCTGACGATAATTATGTCCGTCGCGCGGTCGACTATTTTAACATATCCGTCGCCGTCAATCCTCCCTACGTCTCCCGTATTGAACCAGCCGTCGTGAAATCTCTCGCTCGTGTTTACTTCGTCGCGGAAGTAGCCGGAAACCACTGCCGGACCGCGCAGCCACATCACGCCTTCGTCGTGGATGTCCAGGGGGTTGCCGGACATATCGGTAATTTTAACGTCATAATTTTTGTATATTACGCCTACTGTGCCAAGCTTGGTCGTGTCGGCGCTGTGCCCGACAGCCACGACGGGAGAGCATTCGGTCAGGCCGTAGCCCTCGAGAATACCAACGCCCAGGTACTTGCGGCACCTTTGGTCCATATCCGTGTTAAGCCTGTCTCCGCCGGTGATAACGAGCTTGATGCCGCTGAGATGGTCGTTCGTTTTCTCCAGCGCGCCGAGCATGAAAGCCATTACCGTCGGCACCGCAATGATGCAGTTGACGCCAGCCGCCTTGATGGCATCGATCGTCTTGCTGACCGGCACAAAGCTGGGGACCAGCGCCACGCGCACGGCATTGGTAAGCGGCATCCAGGTGGCCGTGTTAAAGCCGAACGTATGGAAGTTCGGCAGCACGTCGAGGAAGATGGAATCGTCTTCAAGTATGCCGGGCACGTGCGCCGGGACCGGCATGATATTGCCGATCAGGTTGCTGTGACGGCAGGGCACCGCCTTCGGTTTGCCTGACGTTCCGGAGGTTGAGAAAATAATCGCCGTCTCGTCGGAATCAGGCTTTCCAACGCGGCCCTTCCACGAGCCCAGCGGCGTATCGAGAGGCGTCGACACGACGGGCATGTCCGCCGTTTTCGCCACCTCAAGCGACGATTCAAATTTTTCTTCCGTCACAAAAACTGCATGTACGTCCAGCATCATGATCGTATCAGTCAGGTTGGCAACTCCGGTGCGCACGTTCAGCGTCGCCACCGCGCCGCCGAGACGCCAGCAGGCGATCGTCAGCGCAAGCAGCATCGGAGAATTAGGCAGCAGCACGGCGATGCGCTGTCCCCTCGAGAAACCTGCCTCTCTCAGTTTGGCTTCGCAATCGTCGGCGAGAGCGCGGAGCCTTTTCCAAGGCCACCACTCTCCCTGCCACCATATGCAATCCATGTCCTCTTTGCTCTGCCAGGCGAAGTCCAGAACCTTCTCCAGTCTGGTAAAACCTTCAAGCTTAACAACCATAAGAGATCACCTCATAATAATGCCTTTTGATATTTTTAAAATTATCACAGACAAAAAAAATTATTCGCTTTTGCCCGGGACAATACGTTTCTGAAAGATGCCGCCGCCGTTGTCGCTGGGGCAGAACACCACGGAAACAGCCTTGTTGAGCGGACCGTGGGTGCGAGGATCGACGGTAAGCGTAGCATGAGTGAGAGCGAAATTCTTCGTAGCCAGCAGCGCGTGGCGAATAGCCTCGCCGCGATAACCGGGTGCCTGGTACAGGGAGCCGGCGATCCATTGCACTCCGTCGTATGCCAGCACGGCGTTTTCAACGTCTTCGGGCGGGCAGTTCTCATTGTACAGGTTTTTATATTCTTTAAGCACAGACCTGATCTGGGGGTCGAGAGACGTCAATTCGTTGATCCACCAGCTGCCTGAGAGAGAGCCGCCGCTGGCGTCAAAATACGACGTATTGTAGCCTTCTGCCAGGATCTGTATGGACAACCCGGCGGCTCTGGCAGCCTTTACGGTCAGAGCGGTCTGGGGCTGTTTGCCGGTGATGATCAGGATATCGGCGCCGCTGTCCGCCACAGCCTGAAAGACAGATTTGCTCGGCTGCCCGTTTTTCTGTATATAGCTAAGGTCGGCCGTGACGCTGCCTCCGAAGATCCTGATCCAGCGCGCCAGATTTTCGTGCGTTCCCGACGAAGAATTGACGTCGGAGGCGCAGAGCAGGCCGAATTTCTTTTTCTTCAGGCCCTGAGTGGCGAAATACGCCAATGCTTTGGCTCTCGCGTTGGTGTCGTTGGCAAGATGGAAAGCATACAGAGCCGGTTTGTCTCCGCGCATAAGGGCTGCATTATTTACTTCCGGCGAGGTGATGATGAGAGGCACGTCTATCTCGTCGGCGATATCCGCAAGCGTATCCATCTGTACGCCGCCCAGTCCCGTCATCATTACAAGGATGCTCTTGTCCTGCATGGCTCTGCGCACCGCCGCCTCGGTTCCCGCTTTGTCCTGCGGAACGTCGTAGCCGACGATCTTGAGTTTGTAGCCGCGCACGCCGCCCTGCTTGTTGATAAGCTCAACAGCCAGCTGCGCGGCGCGCAGCTGATCGTGGCTCAGCTGGCCTGACGGTCCTGACAGCTGGGCAAAAAACGCCACTCTGAATTCGTCGCCGACAGGATTCCTCTGATTGCCGATCTGAAAGAAGAGCACCGCGATGGCGACCAGCGCCATAATGAGTATAAGACCGTTATACAGCGATTTCTTGCGGATCCACATCGTGCGGGGCTTGTTTGCGATGCCGCCGGAAATATGGCGCAGATTGCCAGGATGCGCCACAACGGCGGAATTGTTGTCCTGCTGCGGCTCTTCATCGGACCTGGCGGGCGTGGTGACGTCGCGCAGCACCGCGAGAGCCGCGTACGCGTCTTCTTTTGAGAACCCGAGATTGGCGCTGAGTCCTTCGGCATACTGAGTGATGGCCGCTACGGAAAGCTTTAAATGAGGGGTCCAGCCGGCCTTCAGCAGATAGCGGAGAGCAAAGGAAATACGGAAATTGTCCGCCTTCTGCCTGGGACATCTGTCCTCGAGAAACTGAGAGAGACGATCGGGATCTTCAAGTATGGAAACGCCGTAATCCTCTATGAGCGATCTCAGAGCGTCTCTTGTAGAATCGGTCATGCCGCCGCCTCCTTAAGTTGGATTAGTATAGCCTATGAAGAGTGAAAAAGTGAAGTGGCAAATAAAGCAAAAAACAGAGGCTGCCAAATGGCGGCCTCTGCCTGTGACTTGGTGAGAAATGATTACTTTGCGTCGCAGAAGACCATCTCGCGCGGGAAATGGTTGAGCTCTTCGGCAGTGCCGTCCTGCTTGACGGCGACAAGGTTCTCAATGCGGATGCCGAACTTGCCTGCGATGTAGATGCCGGGCTCGACGCTGAACACGTTGCCGGGTTCGAGCGGCTTGGTGTTGCCCTCGATCATGTACGGATGCTCGTGGACCGCGATGCCGACTCCGTGGCCTACGCGGTTAAAGAAATATTTGCCGTAGCCTGCGTCGATGATGACCTGGCGCGCGGCGCGGTCTACATCCTGTCCGGTCGCGCCCGGCTTGACGGCAGCTTCTCCGGCCGCCTGGGCTTTGCGGACTATTTCGTAGCACTTTTTCTGCTCGTCTGTCGGAGTGCCTACGATCAGCGTACGGGTCGTGTCGGAGCAATAGCTTTTATAGCGGCAGCCCATATCTATAAGCACAAGGTCGTTCTTCTGGATCACGCCCTGGTCGCCGGCGTAGTGAGGCATGGACCCGTTGGGGTTGACGGCCACGATAGGCTCGAAGGAGACCTGCGGGCAGCCGAACTCTTCGAGCAGGGAGTGGATTTTCTTTACCACGTCGCGCTCTTTGAGGCCAGGCTTGCAGTAGTGGCTGAGAGCTTCCATGACCTTGTCTATCGTGTGGCCGGCCGTGCGAAGCATATCAAGCTCTTCTTCGTCCTTGTGCGCGCGCTGCTCCGCCAGAATGTCGGCGCCGTTGAAACATTTGATGCCGAGGGCGTCGCGCAGAGTCAGCATATCGACCGCGCGGACTCCGTCGTTAAAGGCAATTTTGCCGTTCAGCACGCCGAGATGTTCACAGCCGCGCTTAAACGCTTCCACATAACCTTCGTAGTCATCCCATCTGGAATAGAACGGCACGTCGCCAAAAGCCTTAGTGATCTCTTCTTCATAGAGAAGCGGGGTCATGGCAAAGCATCTGCCGTCCTTGGCTACCATCAGGCCGCGAACTCTTTCGTCCGGATGCGTGTCAAGCTCGCCGATGTACTCAAGGTCTGTGGACGGACCGATGTAAAGAGCATCGAGCCCGCGTTTCTGAAGTCCTTCTGCCAGTTTCTTGACTCTGTTCTGTTTGATCATTGTGATTCCTCCAGTGCATTTTTAATGCTGTAGCTAAAATCACATGCCGCGTTATATTTTATCCTTTTTCTTATTTTCGTACAGGGCGAAAAGAAGCGATTCAAGAAAAACGGCTGTTTTCCAAACGAAGGGCCAGGAACGGGCGCCATCCCTGCCGCGGCAGGAGAGCACGTTTGAGCCGCCGGCAGCCGCATCGATGATCTGCGTCTCCGCAACCACCCGCAGCTGGGTCTCGTCCAGAACACCTCCGCACTGCGGACAAGGCGAAGACTTTTCGTAAAGTGACAGGTCCGCCGCAGTCGGTTCAAAATCACGGCCCCAGCAGCAGCCGGTTTTATGGTAATCGGGCCTGTTGCCGCCGACGACAAAGTTTCTGCCTCCGACCAGAGACAAATCGGCGACGGTGTTGACATTTTCGGGTACGCCGACGGGACCGCAAAAACCTGCCACTTCGCCGAAGGAGCTCAGGATTTCGCCGGCCTCGGCCCGCCTGAAGGAAGCGCCCGGGAAAGACTTCCGCACGAAAGCCTCCAGCTTGGGAACGCTGATGTCCTTGTCTCCGCGGATCATCGCAAACAGCAGTTCTTTGTCTCCGTCCGCTTTTAGAACCGTATACAGCATAGCTTTCAGCGTGTTGGTTATATCCAGCCCCAGGTATTCGCATAACAGCTGGATCGTATGCGTGCCTGGCGTATGCACCTCTGTCAGTGTTTCCTGCTGTTTGCCCTCGTTGACCGGATGCAACGGAAGCGCGCATACGGAATCAGGCTCCAAAACAGCGCCGCAGGCCCCGCAGACAAACCCTGGTTCCGCAGCGGAAGCGCCCTTGCCTGTCCTGCAGACGATCTTGCGCGTCCGCTTACTGCCAGGCGCGACGACCTCGCAAATTGAATAATCGTCAAGATAAGCGGAAAATGTAGACTTAAGCGCCTCTTCCGCGGCGGCGGCTTTTTCAGACGCCTCCTCCAGACTTGACGACCAGCCGCAGGCGCGCAGCGTCCTTCCGTCAAACCACGACCAGCCGAGAACCGCGTCCCCGTATTCCCTCACATAGCGCTCGGCCAGAGACTCGGCCGCGGCTTCTCCCGACAGTCCCGCGCGCTGGGCGCCGCACTTGTCGAAGAGAGCCTGCGCCGCTTTGTCCGCCAGCTCGCGGCAGAGTTCCGCGCCTTTTGGAAGCAGTATGGTTTCTCCGCTCTTGGCGTTATAGACGCAGGCTCCATCCATAGCCATGCCTATGAGGCCGGTGTCTTTCACCTTGGCGGGCGGATTTTTCACTGCAGGGACGAACTTTTCAGTCATGGCAAAACGCTCCTTCTGTTTAAATTTCACGGTTTTTATCGCAAACAGCGCGCGGCAAAATCGCGCAATTTACTAAAAAGACATTGTCAGCTCCTATTATAAGTGTTATTGTACGTTTTGTTTATAGTTGGGAGGCGCACTTACAACAATGAAGCGGCTTCTTTATATTCTGGCGGCGATCGTTATGCTGCCGCTGTTGTTTGCGGCGGCTCTGGCCGGCTGGCGCGTCGATTTTTTCCAGGTCTACGACAAGGGCGGCAGCCTGCTTTTTTCGTCACCGGCGGCAGTGGGCCATAAATTTTTCACCAGATACATACATTCGGTGGAGCTTACGCCGGTCGAGGACGATTACATCGTGGTCGACGGCAGGCTTTGGTCCTGGGAAGAACGGGTCCGTTCCTCAAAAGCTGGCATGCCCTCCATGGTGCCGACGCAGGGAAAATTCTTTGAGAACAGCGAATGGATGACATACCAGGGCGGACGTATCTCCTGGAATAAATACTACTACAGGGTCGGGGACAAACATTTCGGACTCAATCAGGCCGCTTTTGAACCATTTGGCAGGAAGAATTTCTATCTGATCTTTCCAGGGCAGTGCCTGGTCGTAAAAATCACCAGAGCGCCGTTCCTCTTCAGCGGCATCTACAGAACGAAGACGCTGGCCAGCGCCCCTGGCAATGTACCCCTGGTGCTGAGGACGGACAGGCAGTGATCTAAAGATAGAGATCTGCCATCATCAGCAGACTGCCGGCCAGACCGAGTATGATCACTATGAGCAGTTTGAAGCGCGCCGCAAGACGCGCTTTTATTTTCAGATAAACGGAGCGCAGGATCGGCACAACAGCCAGCTGCACGACAAAGACCTTGAGCCAGTAAAGCATGAAATCGAAAGAATACATCGCGGCCCCGCTGAGTCCGGCCGCAAGCCCTCCGCGCCAGGGGATAAAGATGGACGCTATCAGGGCGGGACAGATCGTCGAACGGATCGCGTCGAATATCTCCGGCAAAGGCACATTGCCGTTGACGTTGGCGCTCTTAACCCGCCGGCAGGGCGAAGTGACCGCGAAAAGCAGGAAGAACATCAGCAATCCCAATCTGCCGTAAATTCCTGTGATGCGCCAGAGAGGAATGGCGGCGTAGGTGCCGAAACTGAAAATCTCGCCGGGTACGCCGCGCTTCAGGGCGTACCAGGACAGAGACGCACCGAAGGCGGCCATGGCGACCGTAAATTTAAACAAAAGATATATCTCGCTTCTGTCAAGAGACTGATACAACTCGCCGGAAAAATTTCTCATGCCCCTGATGTATAGGCTCTGTGCTGCCAGCAGCAGGAAAATGACCGCAAGAATGTCTCCCCTTGTCTGTACAAACTGCGGGAGAGCGCCCATCGGCACAAAAAGAAAAATGAGCAGCAGACAAAGGCAGGAAACATACAAACTGGGCGGCGGACAGCTGCCTCCGCAGCGGCCGGTGATCATGCGCGCAAAAGGAGCAAGCACTGACGCGTTATGATTGGACAAACGGAACAGCGCGTTTTCCGTCCCGGCGAAAAACAGCGATATGACAAGAACAAACAGCAATAACGCAGCCCCGGAGGCCACAGTGAGCAGCAGCATTGTTTCACCTCCCCGGCGCAGACAAAAGGATGGCGCATACACTTTTTCGCCACCCGAAAACTCTTGCCGGCGAGACTATTATACAACATACTGCCGTATGAGTTCCATCTGCGCGCGGAAGGCCGTCAGCAGTTCATTATTTTAGGCAGAGCCAGTTTCAGGACCTCTATCCCTCTCAGATATTCTTTGATCTCTATCTGTTCGTAAGCCGTGTGGTCGTACTTGGAATCGCCTGGGCCATAGGCTCCCATATAGCAGCCCCACGGCGACAGCACGTTAAAGTCGCAGGTGCCCTGTTTTGCCAGCAGCCGCGGAGTGCAGCCGATCTCCCTGATGGAGGTCCTGAACGCCCGTATCACGGGATCGTTTTTGGGAACGGCAAACGGCGGCACGTACTCGATGATCTCTGCTGTGAGTCCGAAAGCCGCAGCAGTCTCATTCAGGATCGTCTCTATCTCCTGCTGCTCCACGCCTGAAGGCAGTCGGAAATCCATCACAACTTTTGCATAGCGGCCGCCCTTCTCGTGTCCTTCCATATCCATAACGGCGATTGAATAGCCAGGCCCCATGTTTCTCACAATGTCAGTCATCGACGAGGCCGCCTGAACGGCTGCAGTCATAGGTCCAGGACTGCCGGAGCGGTGCGCTCCGTCGTCCTGCCCCGTGAACGAAAACAGTACGCGGCCTCTGTATGACAGAGCAACTGCGTCGCTGCCGGTCGGTTCGCCGATCACAAGAGCTGCCGGTTCGTGAAACGGCATTCTGAAGCGAGAGCCGCGCGAGTCGATCTCCTCACCCACGGAACCAACGAAGGTAACGCGCCAGCCCTCTGGCACGCTGACCGCCCCGCCCGCTACCGCCATCGAGCAGCAGGGCCCCTTGGCGTCCACGGAACCGCGTCCCCGAATGATATCCTGGTTAAGGAGGAACTCTGGACCGCCAGGCACTGTATCGACGTGGCTCAGCAGCACCAACTCCCGGTCCCCTTTGCCGCGGCTGGCGATCACGCTGCCCATGCCGTCAAGGTAGGGACTGTCCCAGCCAAAGCGTGCCAGCCTGTCGGCCAGCAGCCGGGCCGCATTCTCCTCTTCGCCGGTCGGGCTCGGCACAGCCACGAGATCCGCGAGCAGCGCCACAGATTCCGGCACTCTCATCTTGAGAACCTCTCCAGCGTTTGGCCGAAAATTTCCGCCACTTTTATCATATCTTCCTTTTCGGCTGCAAACGAGGGCAGGAAACGAATCACCCTGGGACCGGCGGCAAGCGACAGCACGCCGTTATCCTGCAAGGCTTTGATCACATCGAGCGACGGCACCGTCAATTCGACGCCGTTCAGCAGTCCGAGTCCGCGAATGTCCTTTATCACGGCGCTGTCTGTTTTCGCAAGCTCGGAGCGGAACAACCGTCCAAGTTCCGCGGCGCGTTCATACAGCCTGCCGTCAAGCATCATGCCGACTGCCGCGACCGCCGTGCGGGTCACCAGCTCGTTGCCGCCGTATGTCGAGCCGTGGCTGTGCGGCGGAAAATCGCCCAGTTCCCTTTTCCAGATCGCGGCCCCCGCCGGAAGTCCGCCCGCCAGCCCCTTGGCAACGCACACGATGTCCGGCGACAAACCTACCAGCGACGACGCCAGCGGCGCTCCGCAGCGTCCGAGCCCGGTTTGGACCTCATCCGCCACCAGCAAAGCGCCTTTGTCTGCGCAGGCTGAGCTTATTGCGCGTCCCGCATCGAGATCCAGCGGATAGACTCCGCCTTCGCCCTGCACCGGTTCCACGAAGACGGCGGCGGTCTCTTCGTCTATGTTCGCAGCCAGTTCGCCAGGCTCAAAATGTTCCACGCTGGGGATAAAATCCGCAAAAGGCTTGCGGTATTTGGGGTTGAACGTCATGCCAAGAGCTCCGCAGGTGCGGCCGTGGAAGCCTCTGCGGCAGGCGAGCACGCGCTTTCTGCCGGGGCGCAGGACGGCCGCCAGCTTCAAGGCGGCTTCAATGGCCTCCGTGCCGCTGTTGGCCAAAAACACGCGTCCGTCGCCAAGCAGAGAACCCAGCATTTCGGCCAGCTGTCCGCGCGCCCGGGACTCAAACCCGGCGCCTCCGCTCCACATCAGGCCGGCTGCGTCTTTAAGAGCGGATACAAGCTCAGGCACGGAATGTCCGAAGAGTTCGGCTCCATGTCCGTTAAAAAAGTCTATGTATTCTCTTCCATTCGTGTCGAAAACTCGGCTTCCGCAGCCATGCGACAATTCGATTCCCCTGCCGCCGTACAGAGAACTCAGCGTACCAGACATGTCGAGTCACCCCTCAGCGCGTTTTCGATGGGATTTTCCACTCTGCCGTCCGCCATATAGACCTTTGGCACGCCAGCCGCAAGCGCCTCCTTGCAAGCAGTCAGCTTGCGCTTCATATTGCCCTCGGCAAAATATTCTATCGTTTCCCATTCGCTCAGCCTGCCGTTTTTGATCAGAGTAGCAGGGTCGTCTATTTTCTTCATGAGGCCGCGCACGTTCGACAAAATAACAAGCGCGTCGGCGCGAAGCGCTCCCGCCGCATACGCGGCCAAGCGGTCACCGTCAACATTCAGCGAAATTCCCAGCGCCTCGTCTCTGGCAAGTGGCGGCAGCACCGGCAGCACCCCTTTGCTTATGACCGCGCTGATCGCGGCAGCGTCAATCTTTGTCACCGTACCGCTGTAGTTGCCGCGTATGATCCTGGTCCTGCCGTTTTCACATGCGCGCAGGACGTCTTTCCTCTTGGCATAAACATCGCACTCTGTTTCAGGATCGATCCAGGTAGCTTGGGCGCCGAAACCTGCCAGCGTCTGCACAATGCTCGTACCGTAGGCCATAGCCGCCTCGCGAAAGAGCTTTCGCTCCTCCTCTCCCACAAAACGGCTGCTGTAGCCGCTGGGGCTTGTTATCTTGCGGACCATTATTCCGCGTTCCCCGCAGAGCTTATCCATCACTCCGCTGGCACCGTGTACAAGCACCCACCTTTCGCCGGCTGCCGTTCTGGCTGCCAGCTCCCTGGCAAGCGGCTCGACGTTGTTGCCTGGCGCTCCGCCGATCTTCACTATTCCGATCATTTTCTGCTCACTCCTAAGCCGGATAAACCGGCATCATATCGAGACCGCAGGTCTCGTCCAGGCCAAACATAAGATTCGCGCACTGTACGGCCGTTCCGGCCGCACCCTTCATAAGATTGTCGATGGCGGAGGCCGCGATGACGCGCCGTCCATCGTCCGCCAGGGCAAATCCTGTCAGTATGCGGTTGCTGCCGAGCACAAAGCGCGGATCGGGGATTCTCAGATGGGCCGGCCTTGCCGGCGTGTAAGACACAAATGGCTCATCGGCCCAGGCTTCGCGATACAGCTTCCAAATCTCCGCCTCCCTGACCTGCCTGCTGAGCCTGAGATGGGCCAGACACTGTATGCCTCTCACCAGCTCGACGGCGGTTTCTCCCATCGTGATCATTTCTTCGGGAATATGGAGTTCCTGCACCACTTCCGCCATATGCCTGTGCACGAACGGCGTTATCATGCGCAGCGTCCTGCTCCTGAGCGAATGCGAGCTGCCCTCTCCTGCGTTCGCTCCTCCTTCCGAGGAACCGACCCGGCACTCGACCCGCGCGTCCTCTATGAGTCCGGCTCTGGCAAAAGGCAGCAGCGCCGAGATCGCCGCCGTGGCGTTACAGCCGACGCCTGATACGAGCCTGGCGCCGGCGATCTCATGTCTGTGCAGTTCCGGCAGGCCGTAGACTGCTTCGCTCAGATATTCGCGGCACGGATGTTCCACGCCGTACCACCTTTCATACTCTTCAGCGCTGTGAAGGCGGAAATCCGCCGAAAGATCGACGACTTTGCGCCCTGCCTCCAGATGCTTTTTGGCCTCAGGAGCGGAAGCTCTGTGAGGCAGCGCCAGGAATACCAGCTCGGCGTCCACCTGGCAGCCTTCTTCCGGCGAGATAAACAGGTTATCCTTAAAAACGTGACGCAGATGCGGATGGACCGATCCGATCGTCATGCCTGCCTTGCTCCGTGAAACGCAGCCCGCCACGCTCATCAGCGGATGTCTGGCGATGATCCTGAGCAGTTCTCCGCCGGCGTAGCCCGTCGCCCCCCATATCAATGCCCTTATTTTGCTGTCTCTCATTTTCAAACCCCTTCCGATCGTACTTTCCGGCAAAAGAAAAACCCGCTTCCTTGTGGGAGCGGGCCGCGTTTTGCATCATCGTCCGAAATAACCTGATCTTACCTGTCCGGACTGAACAAAAACACACGACCCGTTATGCAACCGCATTTTTCTCCGCGCTTGCACTTCAATGCCGACTTCTGTTTTGAATTCATGCAGATAAAAGTCATGCTCTCTTGCTCCAGGCTGCTCTCACGACTGCCGCCGGAATATCGACGCCGGTCGGAGCGATGGAATTGCGGAACTCGCCGCCGTCGTTCACTTCGTTGACAAGCCAGCGGCCCTGCGACTTAAAAAGGTCGACCGCCAGGAACTCGCCGCCAATTGCTGCCTGCACCGACGTTAGCAGCGATGACGTCTCGTCGTCGAGCTGAAAATTCGACGCCTGTCCGCCTCTGGCCGTGTTGGTGATCCAGTGCTCGCTTTCGCGTTTGATCGCGCAAATCGGTTCGCCGTCGACCACGAAGGCTCTCACGTCGTAGCCGTCCTTATCCACGTATTCCTGAATGTAGAACGTGTTGTGCATGACGCCGAGCGCGGCCTTGTGCTCGAAGATAGCTTCGGCCGTATACCTGTCGCAAACTTTGGCGAGCAGTCTGCCCCAGCTTCCGCTCACAGGCTTGCAGACCACCGGATAGCCAAGGTCCTCGGCCGCCTCAATAGCCGCATCTGTGGAAAAGGCCGTACGAAAACGCGGCTGCGCGACGCCTGCCTGTTCCAGCACGAGTGACGTGGTCAGCTTGTTGCCGCAAACCGTCATGACGTGCGAAGGATTGACGACGCGGACTCCCTGGGCTTCGAGTATCTGCGCTACCGCCTCGTTCTGGTTGTGAGACACGCAGCGAGACAACACGACGTCCTCCGAGTTGCAGAAATCACTGCCGCCGTACCAGACGTCAGAAATATCCCTGAGTTCGTACGGTATGTGCTCTCTTTCCGCTGCGTCCGCCAGCAGCTTTTCTTCCGTCCGCAGACGCGTGAAAAGAATCCTCAAAACGGCCATTATTCGCCCCAGTCTTCCTGGACCTGAGGAGCCTCTTCGATCGTGATCGGATCGAGGCTGGTCACTTCGAGCTCCGTCCCGCAGTCGTTGCAGACCACCAGCTCGCCTTCGCGGCAGTCGTCGGGAAGATTGATCGTTGCGTCGCATACTGTGCATGTTGCAGTCATCTTAAAAACCTCCGTAAGTTTATTTATATTTATAAATCTATAAACAGATTTATAATCATGGATTAAATTATCTGAATACTATCAATCAAACAGCAGATACATTTGCTTTTTATGTTCTTAAGTTCAAAAATATCTCCTAAAGCGCATTAGCAAATTTAATAATAATACTTTTGTTTATTTACATGTTTTGACATCTTACTCTATTCTTTTGATGTGTCAAGCCTCCGGACAAATAGTTTATATTATCAGAATATTCTCCTGCCGTTTGTCGTATTTCAGCCACGCACGCGAAACCGGCCAGACATCTTAAAACAACAAAGCCCTGCGTCTCCGCAGGGCTTTGTAATGATTTGCTGAATTGTGAGGGCTCTGTTACTTCTTAATGATGCCCTTATCTCTGAAGAACTTGGCTGCCGCTGGGTGAAGCGGAATCGTCAGGCCTTCGACGCCGGTCTTAAGGTTGATTTCCTTGCCCTTGGCGTGCGAGGCGTGGACTTCATTGATATTCTTATAGAGTCCATCGAGGAAGTTGTAAATATCTTCGCCGCTGACTCCGTTATAAGTGACGAGGAAGGACGTGATGGCAGGCGTCTTGACCGCGCTGATGCCCTTGTAGGTGCCAGCCGGGATCACGCTCGGGACCATGAACGGATAGGTCTTGTTGAGCGCCTTGAGGAATGCATCGTCAAAGCTGAAGAGCGTGATGTTGTTCTTCGTGGTCAGCAGGTCCATGACAGACGCTGTCGGGAAACCGGCGACGACGAAACCGACGTCGATCTGGTTGTCCTTGAAGCGGCTGGTCGTGGCTGCGAAATCGAGGAAGTCGGCCTTGGCAAGGTCCTTGTAGGTAAGTCCGGCCTGCTTGAAGAGGGCCTGAACGTCGCCTTCAACGCCTGAGCCGGGGGCTCCGACGCCAACGCGTTTGCCTTTGATGTCGGTGAATTTCTTCATCTTGGCGTCCTTGGTCACGATGACCTGGATGTGCTCAGGATAAAGAGCGCAGACTGCACGGAGGTTCTTAAGCGGCTTGCCCTGGAACATCAGCTGTCCGTTGTAGGCCCAGTAAGCGATGTCCGCCTGTGTGAACGCGAGCTCGATGCCCTTGGTATTCACGAGGTTGACGTTGGCGACTGAAGCGTTGCCCGTCTCAGCTGTAACCTGGACTTTGCCGGCCTTGGTAACCGCATTGGCGATTGCTCCGCCTACTGCATAGTAAGTGCCGGTGGTGCCGCCTGTTGCGATCGACATAAAGTTAGCTGCCGACGCAACGGAGACAAAAGAGAATGCTGCCATTACTGCGATAAGTGTTACTATGACGACTTTCTTCATCTCTCTGTTTCCTCCCTGTGATTTAATATTTTGCTCTGCGGGCGGTGGAAGCCGCCCGCTGTAAGCCAAGCTGAATTCTCTGAATATTATAACTTATTTTCCTGTGTTTGGAACATCAAAAGCGTTACTTCGCTGCTGCTTCCTGAGCCTTTTTCATATCAGCCACGGTCAGAGGCAGTCCGGCTGCTTTCATTCTCTTGGCCTTGAAGATCTGGAAGATGACGATCAGCACCAGCAGAGCCAACCCGGCAATGTCCGTCATCGTGCCGGGGATCAGCAGGCCGATCGCGCCGACGAAAGCCAGTATCCTGACATACCATGCCATCTTGCAGCGGAAGAAACCGATGGTCGACATGCCGAGCAGGAAGACGCCAAGCAGAGCCGTGCAGATAGCCTGGATCATCGGCAGCGGTTCAGCGCCTATAAACAGCAGCATCGGATTGTAGACGTAGATGTACGGCACCAGGAAACCGGCGAGGGCCAGCTTGAAAGCGGTGAACCCGGTCCTCATCGGGTCAGAACCGGCTATGCCGGCGCCTGCGTAGGCCGCAAGGGCCACAGGAGGCGTAAGGTCGGCCGCGATGCCGAAGTAGAACACGAACATGTAGGCAGCCATATCGGGTACGCCCAAAAGCTTGAGGGCGGGGGCCGCCATCGTGCTGGTGACGATGAAGTTCGCCGTAGTCGGAAGTCCCATGCCCAGCAGCAGGCTGGCGAGCATCGTGTAGCAGAGCGTGAGGATCTTGCTGCCGCCGGCCATCGTTACGATGGCGTTGGCGATGCGGAGAGCCAGACCGGTAAGGGTGCCCATGCCGACGACGATGCCGACCGTGGCGCATGCGCAGGCCACGCCGATAGCGCCGCGCGCGCCGGCTTCAAAGGCTTCCATCAGCCTGATCGGCGTCAGCCTGGTCTCTTTGTGCAACCAGGAGAGCACGAAGCTCACGAGAATGCCGTTGAAAGCAGCCTTAAGCGGCGTATATCCGGCGATCAGGAAATAGATGATCGCAACCAGCGGGATAAGCAGGAAGCCCTTGGCCTTTACAAGCGGCTTAAGCGGCGGCAGCTTGGAAAAGGGAAGCCCCATGAGTCCGAGGCGGGCAGCTTCAAAGTGCACCTGCACCATGACTGCGAAATAATAGAGCAGCGCTGGGACGATAGCCGCGATCACGACCTGGATGTACGGAACGCCCAGTATCTGGGCCATGATGAACGCAGCCGCGCCCATAACAGGAGGCATGATCTGGCCGCCGGTGGAGGAAACTGCCTCGACGGCTCCGGCGAAGTACGGTTCGTAACCGACGCTCTTCATAAGCGGGATCGTGAACATACCGGTCGTGCAGACGTTGGCCACCGAAGACCCTGAAACTGTGCCCATCAGTCCGGAGCTGACCACCGCGACCTTGGCGGGACCGCCGGTCGACCAGCCGGCCAGCGCCAGCGAAAGGTCGATGATGAACTTGCCGATGCCTGTTTTTTCAAGAATAGATCCAAACAGGATGAACATGAACACAAATGTTGAAGATACTTCCAAAGGAGTGCCAAAGATACCCTCTGTGCCGAGGTACATGTGGTTGATGATGCGGGAAACGCTGAACCCTCTGTGCGCGATCATATCCGGCATATAGCGCCCGAAATAGCAGTACAGCAGCGCCACGATTGCCAGACAGGGCAGGATCGGGTTGGAGATCCTCCGCGTCGCCTCAAGCAGCGTGGCAATGAGCAGGAAACCCATCACCAGGTCCGTTGTGGTCGGAAGTCCGGATCTCATGACCAGATCGTTGAAGAATACGACGATGTACATGGCCGACGCCACGCCAATGGCGGCTACAATGAAGTCATACCATGGGATCCCTGAAGTCTTGGACTGTTTCGACGACATCGGATAAAGCAGGAAGACGAGGCAAAGCGTAAAAGCAAGGTGCACGGCGCCCTGTTTCTGCGCCAGCAGAAGTCCGAACCCAGACGTGTAGAAATGGAAGCAGGACATCGCGATCGCTATGAACATGACAAACTTTGCCTGCCAGCCGCTCAGTAGCCTGAAACGGGACTCCGTGTCGTATTTCCTCATCAGATCGTCAAGGTTGATCTTTTGCTGATCGATCTGCTTTTGGTCTACGACAGTGGTTACATCTGTCTCACTCACTGAAAAACCCCTCCTCTGTGCAGATATTGGAAACTGAAAACTTTAAACCGCGGAATGTACTTATATTCTCTTAATTCTTACTTTTTGTCAAGGTGAAAGTTAAGACCGTTGCTGCATATTTCGACAGATTTGGAAATTCCCAACCGGTCGGCGCCTGCTTCTATCATCGCTTCCGCAGCTTCGCGGGTGCGGATGCCGCCGGAGGCCTTGACGCCCATGTCGGGACCGACCGTCTGACGCATTAGTGCTACATCCTCGGCGGTCGCGCCCCCGCTTGAAAATCCCGTCGAAGTCTTGACGAACGCGGCGCCCGCGTCCTTGGCCAGCCGGCAGGCTTTGACTATCTCGGATTTATCCAGCAGGCAGGTTTCGAGGATCACCTTGACGGGGTTGTCCGGCACCGACTCAACTACGGCCGCGATATCATTTTTCACGTCTTCGTAGCGCTTGTCCTTAAGCCAGCCGACGTTCATCACCATATCGATCTCGGACGCGCCGTTCCTGACCGCCAGCCGCGCCTCGAACGCCTTGCACTCGGTAGTCGAAGCCCCCAGCGGGAACCCGACCACGCAGCATACTCTGACCTTCGTCCCGGCGAGCCAGGCGGCCGCCTCCGCAACATAGCAGGGGTTTACGCAGACGGAGGCGAAACCATACTGGACCGCCTCGCAGCACAGCTTTTCGATATCCGAGCCGCGCGCCTCCGGTTTCAGGTTGGTATGATCGATAAGAAAAGCGATATTATGGTTAAGCAGCATTTTTACTCCTCCAGACTTGTGTTTACATACAAAAAGGGACGCAGACAGGCTGCATCCCTTCCATTCGCGTTATTTCCAGCTGTCTTCGGTGGTCTTTATCTGCTGGATCTTTTCCTCAAAACCAAACACAGACTGATCGATCTGGTTCACGGTCATGTCTATCTGTTCCATGCGCGCAAACTTGTAGCCTTCCGGCAAGCGGTTAGCGAAGCGTTTAATCTTGAGCAGCGCCTGAAGATAGTTGCGCTCGGTCCTTCGCAGCACGTCAGCCGCGTCCATGGCGTCAGGCGTGCCTTTTTCTGCGAAGAGCCTGGCAAGCGCGATATTCGGGGCCGGGTCCATCTCGTCGCTCCAGATATCGCCGAGTATCTTTCTGACTTTCTTGCGCAGCTTCTGATCCTTTATCTGTCCAAGCATCCTGTCGATAAACTGCAGCAGCTCTTCCACGCTTCCTATAACATCCGCGAAGCTGCGCTTCGGCAGAGAACAGTCTGCCAGCATGCGCGACTCTGTTTCAATAGTCACGTCTTTCCTGAGCAGCCGTCCCATAGCCGGCTGCAGCTCTATTTTTGCCTCTTCGCTGGCTTTGTCGAGCGTCTCCAGGTACAACAGCCCCGTGTCATAATCGTAATGTTCGCATTTGCTGCGCGGAACGTAGGTCACGTAACCTGGGTTGAAGTAGCCCTTTCTGCCTGCGCGGCCCGCCATTTGCAGAAATTCATTCTTCGAAAGCGGTCCGTCGATGAATTTGGCCATCTGTCCGAAGACCACTGTCTCGGCAGGCAGGTTCACGCCCAGAGACAAAGCGTCCGTGCCGGCCACCACGTCGAGGATCCTCTCGCGGAAAGCCATCTCCACCAGCAGCTTCTCCTTCGGCAGCAGGGAGCCGTAATACATGCCCACACCGTGCAGCATCGTGTCCGGGATATGGGCAACGTCCAGTATTTCGGCTATCTCGCGCAGGCGCGCGCGATGCTCGCGGCTGATGCGAGGGCGGTTCCTCGCTATCTGGGAAGCCAGATATTCGGCCCCTTTTTTGGAAAAGACAAACACCAGGGCGTCGTGAATATTGCGGTATCTGATGCCAGATTTTTTGTAGATCAGGTCTGTAACGCGCGAATCGGTGCGGTAAAGCGTAAAGTCGCGCGCGGCCATATCTTCGAGATATTTCTTGACTATGCCGGGATTGCCGAACGTAGCTGACATGACGAGGATATCGCTGTCCGGCGACGTGTTGCGAAGTCCGTCGATATATGCGCGGGCCCGTTCCGGATCATTGAAAATGTAATGGAATTCGTCTACGATGATTTTCTGATGCGGAACGTGGGCGTACTTGAGCGTATATATCTCCTGAGTGCAACAAAGGACCAGAGCGCCGGCGTTCTTTTTGAAATCGCCTGTTTCCAGCCCCACGTCGAAACCCATCGCCTTGAGATCGAGATATCTCTCGTTGGAAAGAGCCTTGATCGGCGCCGTAAAGATCACGCGGCCGGACGGCATCGCCGGATTGCCGTCCATATCCATAAGACCGGCCCAGACGTACGCAACCCACGTCTTGCCGCTACCTGTCGGCGCCGAAAGTATGGCGCTCGCTCCGCTTATCTTTTCTATTGCGTCAAGCTGCCAGTCGTAAAACATTTAAAGTTTGATCCTGAGAACGGGAAGCCGTCTGCCAGTCGTGCTGGCGGGGCTGTCTCGCTCCCCTATCTTCTCCGCTCCCATGTGCATGTAAAAATCTTCGGCGTTTGGGTCAGCCTCTATATAAAGCTCCTTCGCCCCGACTGTCTCAGCCGTTTCACAGGCATGCAGGAAAAGCTCTCCCCCGTAACCGGCGCCGATATGTTCTGGCACCAGCCAAAGATGTTCGAGCCACCATTTGCCGCCTCTGTTTTCAAGCGAATAGAAGCCCATGATCTCCGAAGTCTCCTCGTTTTCAATAAGATACGAGGGGTTGTTCTCAATAAATTCTTCCGAGATCGTCAGAAAATCTCTGAAAAGACTCATCTGTTCCGTCGGGTATTCCCAATAACCCTTTGAGCGCCACGCGATGTCCGTCAGCGTCTCCGCTTCTTCCGGAGCCGCCGGACGTATTCGAACGTCGTCGTCTAACATCTTGCCTTATTCGTCTCCTTTTGGTCTGAGCAAATCACGCGATGATTGTATCACAAACGCTGACTTTAATCTCCGCGCTCCAGCCTCGCCGAGAGCTCTCCTATCAGCGAACGCAGCAGCGACGGCAGAATTTCCAGCGAATAATGCAGATGCAGCCTTTCGCCCTTTCTGTGCGCCTCTTCTCCACTCGGCCCCAGGTTGACGACTGGCAGCCGCAGCCCCTGCATCTCTTTGAGCGGGATCTTGTAAATGCTGCCCCAGCCAGGCATGTTCTTTTCAAGCGGCTCAATGTCCGGCTCCGCCGTCCTGGCGCCCACATAGCTCAGGTCGCAGAGTCCGGCGAAGAGCTCGATCTCCGTCATCTTCATGTCATATTTTTCTTCAAGCTGCCTCTCCACCGCTCTGGCCGCCTCTACGACAGCGCGATCGTTTGCGTCGTCCGTAAAATCCGTGCGGACCGGCAGCCACGGCGGCAGGAAGAAACAGACCGCGTAAGGCCCCTCGACGCCGGACAGGTCGGCGATGTGGTCGACGACTTTAATGCCGCGCGCTCTCATATCGCCAGGAGGAATAGATTCTATAAACAGTTTCAGTTCGCTGTCAAACGAAGCCCCGACCTTTTTCCTGGCTGCGGCGGCAAGTTCGTCGAGGGTCAGTACCCTTGGCGCCGACGGCACAAAAGCGCTGCCCTCGTAGCCTGAATCGCGCAGCGCCTTATAGGAAGCCGCGAGCTGGCGCGACGTTTCCTCCAGGGACTGGGCCGCGATGAACTTCATCTGCTCCATGACCGAGGCCGGCGTGTTGGTGGCGGCGAAACAGTTGAAATAAGCGCAGGCGCGGTCAGCCACGGTCACGCTGTAGACGTCGCGCAGCGGCCTCACGTCTATGCACATCCAGGAAGGCTGACTGACCCCATTGAGCGGATCGGCTAGATTTGGATTGCCTTCCGCGTGGGTTACAATGCGGGAAACCGCCAGAATGGCGGAGAAACCGTCGTAGTAGTTGCCGACGTGGGCTACCCTGCCCCGCACATAGAAACTTGGCATCAGCTTGCCCAGTGTTCCCAGATACACCATCGGTCCCACGGCTCCCGAGTGGCCCGCTTCGCCAGGCTCCGTGTTGATGGCGGCCAGGAATTCAAGACCTTCGCTCTGCATGGCGGCAATGGCAGGCAGCACGCCGCGCATGCCGGCCGAAGAATTTTCCTCGTCTCCGACAAAGGCGAAGACCAGATTTACGTCGAAGAGACTGCGGTCGGAGGCGAATTCCTCTATCAGATCGATCTCCAGCGCCACGCCGCATTTCATATCCATGGCGCCTCGGCCGTAGAGAACGTCCCCGTCTGCTTTGAAATACTGTCCCAGCCAGTCCGGGTCGCAGGCGTGGGCGGCTATGTCGCCGTAGCAGGCGACGTCCACCACATCGTAATGTCCGATCAGCAGCAGCGTGCGTTTGGTTGTTTTGGCGGCGTCTACGCGGACCACCAGGGAATGCAGCTTTTCCGCAGCCCCCTCCAGCGGCGTGTCGATCCACTGAAGGCGTTCCGGATTCTCCCTGAAGTAAGAAAGCTTTTCCAGCCGTTCCCTGATATACTGACCAGGGGCGCTTTCCGCCGCGCTTTCCGTAAAGCTGGGGATTTTCACCAAATCTTTGATGATGTCTAAAAGATATTCGCGCTTATCCAAAACAACCGCCTCCAAAATTGCCGCCGCTAAAGTATAATGTACACAGTCGCACCTGAAAGGATGTCGGCGAACATGGCCAAACCATTCATCAAACCGATTATAACGCCGGAAGAGGCAGCCGGTAAAGTAAAATGCGGCTCCAAGCTCATGGTGGGCGGATTCAATTACGCAGGCGCCCCCTATACGCTCATCGACGCGCTTGCTGCCGCAGGCACAGGAGACCTCGAGCTTATCTGCGTCGACGCAAGCCACTGCAACAAAAATACGCCGGAACCGGTGGGCGTGGCCAAGCTGATCGCAAACGGGCAGATCAGGTCGATGTTCACGTCTCATATCGGACTCAACACGCGCGCGCAGGAGCTGTGCGCCAGCGGCAAGGTAAAGATTGAGCTGATGCCGATGGGCACGTACGCGGAACGCATCAGGGCTGGCGGCGCCGGATTGGGCGGTGTTTTGACGCCCGCCGGCGTGGACACGCCTTACGAACAGGGGCGCCAGACCATCACGCTAGACGGCCAGAAATATATTATCGAACGTCCCCTGCGCGCGGATGTGGCCTTTGTGCGCGCCTGGCAGGCCGACGAAGCCGGCAATCTCATTTATTACGGCACGGGCAGAAATTTCAACCCTCTGATCGCGGCTGCCGCGGATTACGTGGTGGCGGAAGTCGACATGGTCCTCCCCTTGGGCGGCATCGATCCGAACAACGTGGTGACGCCTGGTATTTTGATCGACGCGCTTGTGCTGAAAGGAAATAATCCCTATGCTGCCAGAAGTTAGCGAGCAGGAAGCCAGAGAACGCATCGCAAAGGAAATCGCCGCCGAATTGCAGGACGGCGAGGTCGTCAATCTCGGCATCGGCATTCCACAGCTGGTGCCGGATTACGTGCCAAATGGCGTGAGGATCATCCTTCAGACAGAAAACGGGGCTGTGCTGGCCGGGCCGGCAAAGGACCGGAACGACCTCCGCGTCATCGACGCGGGCGGCAGACCGATCTCTGTCCTGCCCGGCGGTTGTTTCGTGTCGGCCG
>Ga0163159_1000887_pt1 | contig 31867 bp, 30 predicted proteins | sample BioMet9_FD_108702 | JGI IMG/M metagenome (GOLD analysis project Ga0163159, IMG submission 108702) | Microbial communities from bioreactor (seeded with sewage sludge) at Lawrence Berkeley National Lab, California, USA - Biofuel... | ecosystem: Engineered > Bioreactor > Anaerobic > Unclassified ... | reverse complement strand
GCCGTGTCTGGATTTCCAGGTACTACCAGAAGGAGGCAGCAAAATAGGGACGGCGGCTTTGAACCGCTGGGGGGATGTGCGCCCCGCTTGCCTTTGGGTCGGCTATTGTCTCACATCCCATACTCGTGTACTCAAGCGAGTCAAATTTCGGCTACACGCCGTAGATGCGCCAATCTCACGCATTTTCTGGATTTCCAGGCTCTACCCATTATCCCGTTCATACGCCTGACGGACAGCGATAGACAACTGGTCCGGGCAGGATGTCAGCTTGGCGCCACAGCGGATACCTTTTAGCTGTTTTTCTATTTCTTCGACAGTCATACCATCGACGAGTCTGGCTACGCCGATAGTATTGCCGGGACAGCCGCTGATGAACTGCACATTCCGTACGACGTTGCCTTGTAAATCAAAATGGATTTCTCTCGAACAAGTACCCTTTGTATAATACACATGTTCCATGATTTTTTCCTCCTCAAAAAAACAAGTCAGCATCCTCCTGAACCATCCAGTTTTCTTTCATCCTGCACCGGATGCTCCATGACGGATACTGACCTCATTCATGACAAAAACATTTAATCAAAATTTGTAACCCATACCTACCTGCCAGCCTTTGACACTGTCATCATAGTTATCGACATCGATGGAGCTGCGACGGTATTTCAAATGGGCATCCCAACCATTATTGAAGGCATAGCCCATGCCGACTTCATAGGAGTTGACATCATCACCTACGCCGACTGAAGCAAAACCAGTAATACGATCCGTCAAAGGCAGTTGTCCTTTCAGGCCTACCTGATACCCTGTAGCATGCCTATCTGACTGAGGAAAATCCGTCTTGACATAAGTAACGCCGCCATAGGCCGATATATACTGGGAAACCTGGTATATACCGCTGAATAAATGTTCATCAATCTTGCGCGAATCATCGCTGCGCGTCATATTATTCGCATATTGAAGAGATAAATTATGTCCTACGCCATAGGTCAAATCTCCTCCAGCAAAACGGCTGTGCGCATCATGACCTGCTTCCTTCTGGGAAAAGCCGTAGTTTAAATTCAGCTTGAATTCTCCAGCTTGTGGGTTCTGTAAAGGAGCTGCCATAGCTACAGCGCCTGTTGCCAACATCGTCATCAAAGCGAATGACAAAATCGTTTTTTTCATACAGTAACACCTCCTCTGATAAAATGATACTCTTACTATTATACTCTACAATTGATAATTTGGAAACCATTCATGACTTATTGGGATTGTAACAAATGGGTAACTGCATGGATGACCTGATCCGTAGAAATGACAGAAACGCCTTCATAATGGCCTTCCCTGATAATCTGCTTCATACTTTTACCGACTTCATATTCTTTCATTGATTCCAAAACGATTGCTTTATCTGAATATGGTCCATAAAATTTTGGATTACTGGGCCCATACAAAGCTACCACGGGTACTTTCTGACTGACGGCGACATGCATAGGGCCGCTGTCATTAGTAATAAAAACAGAACACCGCTGTATAGCCGCGGCTAATTCGCCAATGGAAAACTGACCGGTAGCAATGATAGGTTTCGTATTCATATAGGATACCGCTTCATCCACCATATCTTGGTCCATGGTTCCTCCATAAAAAGCCGTACCATAGCCAAGATTGCTGAAATGATCGGCAACGGCCGCAAAGCGGCTGGCTGGCCAACGTTTTTGCGGTACTGCACTGCCTATATTGAAACCAATGAGCTTCTGCTGTGGCTGGAGTCCCGCCGCCTGATAAAAATCGCGGGCTGTTTCCTGCCATTGAAGGCAAGTGAAAATCTGCAGGCCGGCATTGTGCGTATCGGTCACGCCTAGCTGTTCCAAGACGTTGATGTACATGTCTGCTGCATGGCGAGTCTTGCGATCCAGCCGCGTATAGATGTCCATGAACGGCCTGGCCAAAAAATGACTCATCCCCACAAACTGATCCGCCTGGATGACCGTCGCTAAAAAGGATGTCCGTTCATTGGGATGGAGATTTATCAGTAAATCTGGATGATTCTGGTGCAGGCGTCGGCCAATATGCCACAAAGAGCCCGGCGAATCGTCGGCCCCTTTCTTATCGACGGTCACGATAGAATCGACATTGGGATTATAACGGACCACGTCTTCCAGTTTCTTGTCGACAATCAAGGTAATATGAGAACCTGGCGCATTGTTGCGCAGCACCTGCAGAAACGGCGTAATCAAGATCAGATCGCCTAAATGCATCAAAAATGTGACTACAATCCGTTTATTTTCCAAATTGATCATAGGCCCACCTTCCTGGCTGCCGCTTCATATGCGCGCCATACAGTATCAACGTCGATTTGATCCATGCACTGCGGGTCATCCACAAGAGGATGCGCCGGTGTAGCCTGGGACGTCGGCGAAATAATCAAATGTATATAAGAACTATCCGCTCCACCATAGGGACCGGTCCTATCCGGACAAGTCGCACCAAACAAGGCGATCAATTCTTTTTTTAAGGCATTGGCAATATGCAGCGGCCCCGTATCAGCACTCATATACAGCTTGGACAGGGCAATGGCTGCCATAAGTTCCCGCAGACTCGTTTTTCCCGTATAGTCAAGCAAGAGAGGTGACGACACGTTCTGACAAATGTTCCTTCCCTTGGCAACATCATCGCCACTTCCCAGCAGCACGACATATGTGCCAGCTGCCGTAATCCGTTCAATGAGGCTGCTCCATTTTGCCAAGGGCCATTCCTTTACATTCCAACGGGCCCCCGGCACAATAGCCACAAAGGAGCGGCATAGCCCTTGATTACCAAAAATCTCTAGCATATGCTGTTTCTCTGCCTCGATAGCCGGCAAGGGAAATGTAACACTATCGACACGTCCCTGGAGAACACGAATCGTATCCAGATAGCGTTCAATGACATGATTCTCCTTATGAGGACCGGCCAAGCCGCGGCTTACCAAAAAGCTGCCTTCCCGCATTTCCCAATAGCCATATTTCTCTTTTGCCCCGCTGAGGAAAGCGACGATGGCGCTTTTGGCTAAGCCCTGTAAATCCAGAGACAAATCAAAATGGAACGAATGGAGCTGACAGCGTAGCTGTCGTAAATAAGAAATAGAAGTAAGCCGTTTTTTATCGATATATATGACGTCATCTATATACGGTTTTCCCGGCAGGACCGTCGCAAACTGCTTATGTACTGCCCAGACGATATGCGCATCAGGACAATTTTGCCGCAGCTCCCACAACGTCGGCAAGGCATGGAGGACGTCCCCAAGGGAGCTCATCTTGATGACTAATATGCTCTTATATGCCTTCATGGCCCATTCCTTCTTTTAAAATAAATCTGACAAACGTATCCAGCCGTCCTTCAGTAAATAAATAGCCCTTCACGCCGGCTGCCTTGGCACATGCCATATCCGTCTCTTTGTCACCGATGAGAAAAGAACAGGACAAATCGACATCGTAATCCCTGGCCGCCTGCAAAACCATACCCGGCGCCGGTTTACGCAGCTCGCTGACTCGGTCATATTCCTTGACGGCTGCACCGGCCAGGTAAGGGCAATAATAAAACTGCTTCACACAGCCTCCGGCTCGGGCTATTTCCCGGCCCATCCAGTCATGAAGCTGCCGGACTACGGCTTCAGTATAGTAGCCGCGGGCAACACCGCTCTGATTCGTCACGACGAAGACAACATAGCCGGCCTGCTGGAGTAAAGCCAAAGCTTCCAGCGCACCTGGCATCCAATGTACGTCCTCAGGCTGGCATAAATAGCCGATATCTTCATTCAAGACGCCGTCACGATCCAAAAACGCTGCTCGTATCATTCGAAATACCCGTCCGATTCATTCAAGACACGGCAATACTCTTCTACTGCATCTTTTAAGATTGTGAATCCTCGATCATACCCGGCTTCCATCAATTTTGTCGTATCGGCCTGTGTATAACTTTGATATTTTCCCTTGAGGATTTCCGGGAACGGCACATATTCGATTTCACCATAGCCACAATAATCGATGATTCCTTGGACGAATTCATTGAACGAATGGCCTTCGCCAGTACCACAATTATAAATACCGGATAATTCCGGATGTTCCCAGAAATAAAATATGACATTGACTACGTCATTGACATAGACGAAATCCCGAATTTGACCACCATTGCCATAACCGCCGGTACCTTCGAACAATTTGATTTTCCCCGTGTCCTTTAATTCATGGAATTTCTGGAAAATCAGGGATGCCATGCGGTCTTTGTGGTTTTCCTGAGGTCCAAATACATTGAAATAGCGGAAGCCGACGATCTGTGACTTTGCTACGGGCATCATACGACGGACATAACGGTCGAACTGCAGCTTGGAATAGGCATACGGATTCAAAGCCTGTTCACATTCAGGAATTTCGCGGAATCCGTGTTTGCCGCTGCCATACGTCGCAGCTGACGAAGCATATAAAAACGGAATCTTACGCTGGACGCAATAATGCAGGAGATTTTTGCTGCCTTCGTAATTATTTTTCATCATATAGCGGCCGTCATAATTCATCGTATCGGAGCAGGCCCCTTCATGAAAGACGACATCTATATAGCCATAATCGAATTCGTCTTCTTCCATGAGCATGTCAAAATCTTCAAAATCCATGTAATCGTAAAAAGAAAGCCCTTGCAGATTACGGCATTTACGGCCATCTGTCAAATCATCGACAATAAGGATATCATCGATGCCGCGTTCGTTTAATTTTTTGACTATATTGCTGCCAATAAAGCCAGCACCACCTGTAACTATTTTCATATTTTCCCCTTCTTTGCCAAATCAACTATTTTTTGTACCAGACCTGTCGTAGAATATCCTTCTTCAAAATCTATAATTTCTACTCGTTTTACCGATTCCCGGCCAATGACGTCTTCCTTGCGGTAATCTCCGCCTTTGACGAGTATATCCGGCTGCAGTACTGCCAACAACTCCCGCGGCGTATCTTCATCAAATATGACGACTTCATCGACACAGGACAACGCACTGAGCAATATGGCCCGATCTTCCTGATTCACTAAAGGACGAGCATCCCCCTTCAAACGCCGCACCGAATCATCAGAATTCAGCCCTATGACGAGATGCTTGCCCAGTCTGGCAGCCTGTTGTAAATATAATACATGACCGCGATGGATTATGTCAAAGCAACCATTCGTAAACACGACGGTTTCACCTTTCTTTTGCCATTGACGGATTTTCGCTGCCGATTCAGCCCACGTCAGCGGCTGATACGGGGTCCAATGGGTAGGCTGCAAGAGTTGCCATAACTGCAACAATTCCTGACGATGCACAGGATACGTCCCGACCTTAGCTACGACGATACCGGCCGCCGAATTCGCGACCTGTAAACTCGTGCGGATAGACAAATGCCCTGCAATAGCTGCCAGGAAAGCCGCTGCCACTGTATCACCGGCACCGGATACATCAAAAACATCCTGCGCCGTAGCCGGATTATTCCATACTTTTCCTTCCTTGCTGATCAACGTGATGCCTTTTTCAGAGCGAGTCACCATGACATTGTCAAAATCATACTGTTCATGGAGAGCCGTAGCTGCTTCCACGACAGCAGCGCTCTCATTGGCCACAGTACGGCCCAAACAATCCCCTATTTCTTTCATGTTCGGCGTGACAAAAGTCGCCCCGTTATATTTCGTCCAATCAGTTCCTTTCGGATCGACCAACAGCGGAATCGCGGCCTCCCGGCTCAAGGAAATGACCGCTACTGCCAAAGTATCGGTCAGGACGCCCTTGCCGTAATCTGACAAAATGATGCCATCGAGGCCGGCGGCAATACGCTGTTGTAGCCAATGGATCAACAGCTCTTCTTCATCACTTTGCAATGGCGTGATTTCTTCAAAATCCAAGCGCAGCATCTGCTGCCGTGAACCGAGGACGCGCAATTTTGTCGTCGTGGCATGGCCCGCCCTGCGGATAATGCCTGAATCATCGATGCCGGCATCCTGTAACAGCGAAGCAAAGACACCAGCGTATTCATCTTCGCCGACCAAACCGGCCATATAGACGTGACAATCCAGATTAGCCAGGTTCGATGCGACATTGGCTGCGCCACCCAGAGTCGATGCAATCCGTTCTACTTTATTTACTGGAACCGGTGCTTCTGGCGATATGCGGTCGACGCGTCCAAAAATGTAGCGATCGACCATGACATCACCAATAACAGCTATTTTTAGGTCCGGTAACGTAGAATGTAAAAACTGATTGATATAATTTTCTGTCATAAATACTGTCCTCTCATTTCTGTTCATTGTTCATCAGCCGCTTCAATTCAGCCATGAAGCTGTCCAAATCAGCAAATTGCCGATACACCGAAGCAAACCGAATGTATGCTACCTGATCTATGGCCTTGAGTTCATCGAGGACGATTTCTCCAATTTTTACGCTAGGTATTTCCTGTACCAGTGAATTGCGGATTGTCCGTTCCACTTTCGCAACGATATCTTCCAGTTGCTTCATCGTAACCATCCGCTTATTGCAGGCCCGCAACAATCCATTCAAAATTTTATTGCGATCAAATAATTCCCGGCTGCCATCCTTTTTAATGACCACCAATTGAACTTCTTCAACCATTTCATACGTCGTAAAACGACGCCCGCACTGCAGGCATTCCCGCCGCCGGCGTATGGCATTGCCATCATCGGTAGCTCGGGAATCAGTCACCTTCGTATCATCACTTTTACAAAATGGGCATCTCATGGCTATTCCTCCTATTTGAAAAGAACAACAACATAAATTATATATTCTACAAAAACCCTCTTTATTCCTGCCATTTTTGTAAAAAAAAGCGGATCCAAACGGATCCGCTCTACTGTATATAGTATTATCTCATCCAGGTTGGAATATCGACAGATGGTCCTTTGGCGCTATTTTTAGCTTCTCCAAAAGAAGGAATCGAAGACGGTTCTTTACCAAATCCGGTAGCAACAACAGTAATTCGAATAGAATCTTCCATATCCGGATCAATGACGGAACCAAAGATGATATTGGCATCGGGATCCACAGCTTCAGCAACTTTTTCAGCAGCTTCATTGATTTCATACAAGCTGATATCCGGACCGCCTGTGACATTGAGCAAGATGCTTTGTGCACCATCGATGCTCGTTTCCAACAGCGCGCTATGGATGGCACCATCGACAGCATCGATAGCTCTGTTTTCACCAGAACCTACACCGATACCCATGATAGCTTCGCCCTGGTCAAGCATGATTGTCTTCACATCGGCAAAGTCCAAATTGATGAGGCCCGTCGTAGTAATCAAATCAGAAATACCTTGGACTCCCTGGCGCAGTACGTCATCGGCTACGAGGAATGCATCCTTCAACGGCGTCTTTTTATCGATGATCTGTAACAATTTATCATTGGGAATCGTAATAATGGTATCAACCTTTTCTTTTAAATAAGCTGCACCTTTTTCAGCCTGTTCCTTACGGCGTTTACCTTCAAAGGAGAAAGGTTTGGTAACGACAGCTACAGTCAAAGCGCCCATTTCCTTTGCGCATTCCGCTACGACCGGAGCAGCACCTGTACCGGTACCACCGCCCATGCCAGCCGTGACAAAGACCATATCAGCGCCCTGCAAAGCTTTCATGATATCTTCTTTGCTTTCTAATGCAGCCTGTTCGCCAATCTGCGGATTTGCGCCTGCACCAAGACCTTTAGTCAATTTTTCACCGATTTGGATTTTGGCGTCTGCCTTGGAAATCTGCAATACCTGATCTTCCGTATTGATAGATATAAATTGTACACCCTGCAAGCCGCTTTCAATCATGCGGTTCACAGCGTTGTTACCGCCGCCGCCAACACCAATAACTTTTATATTTGCAAAATCTGCCATACTGCTTCCTCCTTCGATTCTGTTGCCTAGTTCAAGTTACAAATGGATTTCTTTCTTATTTTACACTATATTTCTGAATTAATCCATATCATTTTTGAAATTTTGCATTCAGCCATAGCTGAATCAACCAAAAAATACCGCGTAAATTGTCCCCATTAGAAAATATTATGTTTTATTTAGTTTTGGCGAACGGTGAATGCAGATCCGTATCGATATATTGGACATCTAAACGATTGGAATGGACTTCCTGTATCAGTTCTGTAGCAATGACAGCACGTTGTTCCATGTTGTCGCCGGATCCGAGTTTGATAGGAATTGAATCCTTCGTATAGGCCGTAATATCGTAGGGATTGCCCACGTTCACTTCTTCGATGCCGCGCATATCCTCATCGGACAGACAGTGCAGGAAATGCAGCGCCGCCCGAACGGAATCGTCGCTCACTTCATCACCTAATAACAAAGTCTCCATTTTTTTCCCAGTCAATATGGGAACGGATGCCCCTTTTATCTTCGGTGCCAGTTCCATGACGACACCGGTCTCATCGATGATGGCAAACCCATACATCGTAGTGATGACGGCCGCCGGCTGGCGTTCGCTCAGGCTGATGTGTATCGTCGCGGGAAATTCGCGGGAAACGCTGATCTGGGAAACGCGCAAATCATGTTCCAAACGATCACGGATACTATCTGGTGTCAATTGCACTACATTGACTGGTTGGGAAATGCCGCCGACCCGAAAAATTTCGTCCTGCGTCAGCGTATAATTTCCATCAATTCTGACTTGACCAAACGAAACCGGTGCCAGGCGCAGGAACAGCCAGATTACTACGATTACCAGCACGACGATGAACGCTATCAATCGCCCGCTGACGCGGACTGGTCTATGTTGTTGTTTTTTACGCCGCAAAGGCTGTTTTACAGGACGGACCGGCTGCTGTACAACGCGTTCGACCTGTTCCTCTTCTCCATTAGATGAAGGCGGGACAAAACAGGGATTGGGCTGGATAGATATCCTATGAAAGTGTTCCGATTGTCTTTTTTTCATGATATTTCCTAAGAATCGCCGCTATCAAAACTTACCAACAGAAGCTTCCAATAATATGTTTTCACATAACTCTTCAAAAGATATACCTAAAGCACGAACCGCATCGGGAACGAGACTCGTCCCGGTCATCCCAGGAACCGTGTTGATTTCCAGTACGTAGGGATCGCCGTTTTTATTAGTCATCATATCTACGCGGGCGACACCGCTGCAATGGCATAAGTGGAAAAGTTCCAAGGCCATATCCTGCATCCGTTTTGTCAGGCTTGCCGATATGGGGGCCGGGCATATATGCTTGGTTACGCCGGGAGTATACTTGGAATAGTAATCATATTTACCGGTCTGAGATACGATTTTAATGACCGGAAAAACAGTTTCATCCATGACCGCTACTGTATATTCTTCTCCATCAAGGAATTTTTCTACCAAAATGGATTTACCGTACTTGAAGGCTTCCACCAAAGCCGATTTTACTTGTTCCTTAGAATCTACAGTGATGGTCCCGATGGTCGACCCTTGGGCCGCCGCTTTAACGACGACGGGAAATGCGTAACGACTGCAAATATCCTGGGTAATGGCATCGAGTCCCTGCGAGACGAAATAGTAGGAAAACGGGGCCGTAGCAATACCGGCACCAGCCATCATACATTTCGATACGACCTTGTTCATGCCTACGGCACTGCCGACGACACCGGAGCCGGTATAAGGTATATCGATCATTTCACATAAGCCCTGAACGAGCCCATCTTCACCGAAGCGACCGTGAAGGGCATTGAATACGACATCGATATGTTCCTCCTGCAGCTGTCGGGCCAAGCGATGGGGATTCAATTCCATCAATGACGCGTCGTAGCCTTTGGACTGCAGTGCTGCTGTAATGGCCTTGCCAGAATTACGGGATACTTCCGCCTCTGTTGAAGGCCCCCCTACGAGGACGGCAATCTTTTTGCTTTTCATATCTATTTTGTGGTTCTGTTTATCTTCAGCTAACTGTACATACTGTTCACCTATTTGATAAATATCGCCGGCCCCCATAGTGATGACTAAATCGCCAGACTGGGCAAAATTCGTCAAATACGTTACAATGTCTTCTTTTAGAGGAATGTAAATGACATCCTGACCAGATAATTCCCGTACTTTTTGGGCGATCAGCTCACCCGTCACGCCCTCTATCGGTGATTCCCCGGCAGCATACACATCCGTGAGGACCAACACATCGGCATGGACAAAAGCACGGCCGAAATGATCGGCCAATAACTGCGTACGCGAATAACGATGAGGCTGGAACACGCAGACGACGCGATGCGTATCCATTTCATGGGCTGCCGTCAATGTCGCCTGGATTTCCGTAGGATGATGAGCATAATCATCTACAACCCAGATACCATCGACATGTCCTTTCGTCTGAAAACGACGTTTCGCCCCATGGAAATGAGCCAATGCCGCCGCACAATCCGAAAAAGAAATACCGCATAACAGAGCCGCCACTATGGACGCCAAGGAATCGAGCACATTATGTCGTCCCGGTACGCTCAGCACGATAGTACCCAAATTCTGTCCTTGGTGATACACGTCATAATGGAGCTGCCCCATTTCATAATGGATATGCTTCGCCATATAATCCGCTTCATGGTCTATGGCATAGGAAACACAGGTCCGCTTCAATTCAGGTACGAGGTTGCGTATATTTTCGTTATCAAAGCACAAGACAGCTTTACCCATTTCAGGGTCTAGTTTTTGTATAAAAACTTTGAATGCCTTGATGATATTTTCCATGGAACCGTAATGATCCATATGGTCATCTTCAATATTCGTGACGACAGCAATATGCGGAGTCAGTTTCATGAACGAGCCATCACTTTCATCGGCTTCGGCAATGATATATTCGCCGTGTCCCAATACGGAATTACTGTGCAGATAATCGACTTCTCCGCCTAATACAACTGTCGGATCCATGCCGCTTTCATAAAAGATTTGGCCAATCATTGAAGAAGTCGTCGTCTTGCCATGTGCTCCGGCAACGGCGATGCCCTTGCCCTGCTGCATGATATACAAAAGTGCATCCGACCGATGGATGACCGGTATTTCGCGGCGGCGTGCCTCTTGCAGTTCCGGGTTATCTTCCTTGATAGCCGACGAAATGACGACTACTTCAGCATTTTGTAAGTTTTCCGGACACTGGCCGATGCAAATCCGTGCTCCTTGCTGGCGCATGCGCTGCGTCACATCGGATTCCCGCAAATCCGATCCAGAAACAGAAAATCCTCGTTGTATGAATACATTGGCAACCGCTCTCATGCCGGCACCAGCGATTCCAATAAAATGAACAAATTTTACAGTATTCAGCATTAAACTACGCTCCTTCGACGATTACTTACGAGCTATGGATAAAGCCAGTTTGGCAATATCGTAAGCTGCTTCCGGCTTACCCAGGGATTTGCTGGCTTCTGCCATGCGCTTCAAGGCAGCCGAATCATTTTTCAAATGGACGATTTCTTCAATCAGTTCCCTACCTGTTAGCATGTCATCCAGGATCATCTTGGCAGCGCCGCACATAACCAGAGCTTGTGCATTATAGCGCTGATGATCTTCCGCTGCATATGGGTAAGGAATGAGGATGGATGGCAAGCCCCGGGCCGTCAACTCGGCTAACCCTACGGCGCCGGCCCGGTATACGGCCAGATCTGCTGCAGCCAATGCTTCCGGCATGTGATGCAGGTACGGTATAATCTGGCTGCCCCGGCCATATCGCCCTTTGCCATCGATGCCATCGAGCTGTGCTACGACGCGGTCATATTCACTGTCGCCAGTTACATGGAGGATCTGGATGTCCCGTTCTTCCTTAAAATACCGATGAACATCTACCATGGCATTGTTGATACTGCGAGCTCCCCGGCTCCCGCCTGCTACGAGGAGAGTAAACTTATCTGGATCCAAGCCGAGAAAAGCCCGTCCTTCTGCCTGCGATGCCGTCAATACATCCTTGCGGACAGGATTTCCAGTCACGACCAACTTTGCCTTATGGCCAAACCGATTAGCGGCTTCCTGATATCCCAAGGCGACAACGTCGACAAACTTACTCAATATAGTATTCGTAATACCTGGTATTACGTTCTGTTCTTGTATCAGTGTCGGAATCCCACTCAAACTAGCCGCCAGCAGTACGGGACCGCAAACAAAGCCCCCTGTACCAATGACAACCTGAGGTTTAAATTTATGTAATATCCACTTTGCCCGTGCCACGCTGCCTACGGTCTTCTCTATAGTGACGACATTGCGCCACGACAGTTTCCGTTCCAAGCCGCGCACATCTAGGGTAACGAAAGGAAGTCCTTCCTTGGGAATCAATGTGTTTTCCAAACCGATTTTAGACCCGACATACAGAAATTCTGTAGGCTCCAGTTCGGCAATCGTCTTAACGATCGTAATAGCCGGATAAATATGTCCACCTGTCCCGCCGCCGGATATAATAACACGACGCATGTTCCTATCCCCCTAAAAAATTATAATGCATTGACATATTGCTTAAATACTCGGCCGCGCTGTTCAAAATTATCGAACATATCATAACTAGAGCAGGCTGGTGATAAAAGCACCACTTGCGGTTCAACGGCAATTTCAGCAGCCATCTTGACAGCTGCTTCCATGTCAAACCCAGCCCTGCGGACATCCTGCAAACCAGCTCTGCGAGCCGCCGTTTCAAACCGGTCCGCTGCCTCACCGATCAAAATCAACGTATCCACCTTACGGGCCGCCAGTTCCATGAAATCGTCCAACGGAGTCATTTTATCATGACCACCAGCAATCAATACGAGATGACCAGAAAAAGCTTCCAACGCTTTAATGGAAGCATCCGTGTTCGTTCCCTTTGAATCGTTGTAGTACGGTATACCGCGAAGGGTCCGCACCGGTTCCAGGCGGTGTTCTACCCCTGTGAAAGATTTCAGCACCGTCCGTATCTCATCCAGGCTGGCACCAGCCGCATGGGCCATGAGCGTAGCGGCCAGGCAGTTTTGGATGTTATGCTTACCAAACAGCAGCAATTCATTTTCCTTACAAATGACCGTATCGACACCATGTCCGCGGAGAATGAGTGTACCATCCAGACAATAGGCCCCTTCCGGTACTTCGCCAGTCGTCGAGAAAAATAAGACATGGGACTGCACGCGCTGGGCCATGGCACTGACCAGGGGATCATCATAATTGAGTACAGCCCAATCCTCACTAGTCTGGTTGCGGAATATCCGTTCTTTTACAGATACATAGGTTTTCATCGTATGATGACGATCCATATGGTCCGGAGTGATGTTAAGTATACATGCCGCTTTAGGCTGCAGTGTAAGCGTATTTTCCAATTGGAAGCTCGACAGTTCTGCCACGACAAAAGCGTCTGGTCCCAAATCAGCAACTTGTTCAGACAAGCCGATACCGATATTGCCGCCTACGACGGTTTTATGACCTGTGGCTTTCATCATTTCGCCCAGCAAAGTCGTCGTCGTCGTCTTGCCATTTGTCCCTGTGACGCCTAATATAACCGCATCAGTCAAGCGGGAAGCCACTTCTACTTCACTCCACACCGGTATCTGCCGGCGAAATGCTTCTGCCATGATGGGAATATCCCGAGGAATGACAGGCGATGCCACGACGATATCGATATCATCCAAAAGCTCATTTTCCTGCGTTCCAAATATAAGACGGACGCCTGCCTGACACATAGACTGCCATACGTCATCGTCCGTATCGATCAATTTACGGTCATTCAACGTCACGTCGGCACCATGCCGAGCCAAAGCCTTCACAGCCGTACGGCCGCTGATACCGGCTCCTAATACTAGTATATGTTTCCCTGTAAAATCTGTTATGCTCACTGCCTATACACCTGCTTCTATTCCATTAAAACGAGTTAGATAAAATAACGATGATAGAGATAATGGCCAATAAGGCCGATACACTCCAAAACACGGTGACAACTTTGATTTCGCTCCACCCGGACAATTCAAAATGATGATGGATGGGACTCATCTTGAATACGCGGACACCTCTGGTCTTAAAAGATACGACCTGTATGATGACCGATAATGCTTCCATCACATAGAGACCGCCCACGATGATGAGGAGTAATTCTGTCTTCGTCAATATGGCCATGGCCGCCAAGGCCCCACCAAGAGCCAACGAGCCTGTATCGCCCATGAACATCTTGGCCGGATATTGATTATAGAACAAAAATCCCAGACAAGCCCCCGTAAGAGCTGCCCCAAATACGGCAAAATTCACATACCCCAGTACGACGGATATGACTACGTAAGCCGCCGCTGAAATGGCACAAGAACCGGCCGCCAATCCGTCCAACCCGTCCGTCAGGTTCACGGCATTGCTCGCACCCACAATCATGATGAAAACAAAGGCATAATATGCCAATCCCAGGTCGATATTCAAAGAAGTAAATGGTATCCAAAGGGTCGTCGGGAAATTCAAATACTCTTTCAGGATGAAACAAAAAATAGCCGCCATGATGAACTGGCCCAATAATTTTTGTTTTGCCGTCAACCCCAGATTCCGATGCTTCAAGGCTTTGATACTATCGTCTAAAAAACCTATGACACCATGACCTACCGTCAAAAACAGTGCCAGTCCTTTTCGCAAATCCATAGGATTGAAGACGAGACACGATATGAGCAAAGCTGCTAAGATCAGGATCCCCCCCATAGTCGGAGTACCCGCTTTGACCTTATGGCTTGCTGGACCTTCTTCCCGTTCCGATTGGCGTGCATGGAACTTTTTTAATTCCCGTATGACAAACGGTCCCAGAATAAGCCCGATGAGCAGACTCAATCCAAATCCATAGATCAGCGTATATAACATTCACATTACTTCCTTTCAAAATATGGCAGGATGTTTTCCATAGCCATACCGCGCGACCCTTTCAATAAAATCGTATCGCCCGGTTTCAATATTTTTCGGAGCTGGGCGGCAGCTGCAGCATGATCTGGTACAGAGTACACGTGCTGCATCCCATTTTGCCGTGCCGATTCCGCTATATATCCAGCCAAGGACCCCAATGTAATTAATACATCGACACCGAGTTCGGCCGCTTCTTTGCCTACCTTCTCATGTTCCTGCCGGGCCCAGTCGCCCAACTCAAGCATATCCCCCAGGACTGCTATCTTCTGGCCCTTAGAAAACTGTGCCAAAACATGTAAGGCTTCTGCCATAGATGCCGGATTGGCATTATATGTATCGTTGATGAATGTATACGGCGCGATATGGAGCAATTCCTGCCGCATGGGAAATCCCTTATATTCTGCTAATCCATTTTGCAGCTTCCGACCACAGATACCTAAGACTCGGCCCACAGCGATAGCTGCCAAGGCATTTTGGACATTATGGGCTCCGATAACCGGTACATGGACGTCAAACAACTCATCGAAACAACGGCATTTAAATCGGATTCCCGATTCATCCAGCCGAACGCGGCTGCCTTCGATCATAGCAGCCCCAGTCAGGCCATAGCCAATGACCTTGCCGCGACATAAATCTGCCATGGCCGCCGTATAAGGATCATCCTGATTCAGTACGGCAACGCCGTCGGCGGAAATGGCCTCGACCAGCTCGCTCTTGGCTTTGGCAATGTTGTCCTTTGAGCCCAATAACTCAATATGGCAGTTGCCCACATTGGTCACGACGCCTATAGTCGGTTCAGCAATGGCCGCCAAAGCGGCAATCTGTCCCATGCCCCGCATTCCCATTTCCACGACACAAGCGCCGTGTTCTGGCGTTAATTGCAACAAGGTCTTGGGAAGGCCAATTTCATTATTAAAATTTTTTTCAGTCTGTAAGACGTTGAATTTCTGCGCCAATACAGACGAAATCATAGACCGGGTCGTAGTCTTACCTACAGAACCGGTGACGGCAATGACAGGTATAGAAAATCTGCGGCGATGAAAACGAGCCAGTCCCTGATACGCCGCCAATGTATCTGTTACGAGAAACACTGCCAGCCCATCACGATGATATTCTGCCCTATCTTCTTGCACGATGATTCCAGTCGCGCCTTGTTCTACTGCCTGAGTAACATAGTCATGACCATCGAAATTTTCACCTTTAAGTGCTATAAAAAGGAACCCGCGGCCAATAGACCTCGTATCTGTACTGACATCAGGAAAACAAACCTGAGGATCTGCGGCATATAGTAAGCGGCTCCCCGTCGCTGTCATAACCTCTTCCAGAGTAAACGATGCCATTTATTTTCTCTCCTTCAACGCTTCTCTCGCCACTTCCCGATCATCAAAATGAATCGTCTTATCTTTCAGGATTTGATACGTTTCATGACCCTTACCAGCAATAAGTACGATATCGCCGGGTTGTGCCAGTTCAATGGCCCGATGGATGGCCTGACGCCGGTCGCAGATGACTTCATGATGCTGCCCCGGCTGCAAGCCAGCCTTGACGCCAGCTTCTACTTCCGCTACGATGCTGTCTGGATCTTCCGTCCGGGGATTATCCGATGTCACAATGGGAATATCCGCATGGACTGCTGCAATTTTTCCCATAATCGGTCGTTTTGTCCGATCCCGGTCGCCACCGCAGCCAAATACCGCTAAAATTTTCCGCGGCTTCATAGCCCGGGCCGTAGTCAATGCTTTTTCCAGACTGTCCGGCGTGTGGGAATAATCGACGACGACAGCAAAATCCTGTCCCGCTTCAACGAGTTCAAAGCGTCCCGGTACAGAATGGAACGTCTGGACCGCGTCTTCGATGACTTGAGTCGGGACATGTTCGGCATAGGCTGCTCCGATAGCCGCCAACGTATTATAAACATTGAATAAGCCTGTCATTTTCATGTGCAGCGATACGCTGCCAAAGGGGCCCGTAACATCAAAGGAAGAGTCCTTCAGATTCACCTGCAGCCGCGTCCCTCGTAAATCACTGTTGGATTCGACGGAATATGTTAAAACAGGGCACTGGCAAACTTTGATGATATCCGCACCATACGGGTCATCACAATTTACGATAGCCGTTTTTCCCGTTTTTATATTACCAGGAGCTGTCAGGCTCTGGAATAATTTTGCCTTAGCTGCCAAATAATTTTCAAAGGTCTTATGGTAATCAAGATGGTCTTGCGTCAAGTTCGTGAACACAGCCGTATCATATTCGCAACCTGCGACGCGGTTCATGGCCAACGCATGGCTGGACACTTCCATGACGACGTGAGTAATGCCGTATTCGTACATACGGGCCAAAATTTCCTGGAGATCCACCACATCCGGCGTCGTATTATGAATGGGAAATTCTTCATCATCCATGAGGATATGGATTGTGCCAATGATGCCGACATGATACCCTGCCTGCCGTAAAACATGGCCGATGATATGAGTCGTCGTCGTCTTGCCATTTGTCCCAGTAACGCCGATCATGCGCATTTTCCGGCCCGGATAGTCATAGAAAAAAGGCACCATCGCTTCCATCGCCCCATGGAGATCTGAAACAATGATCTGGGCAACCTGTACCGGTAAATCCAGAGGACGTACGACTAAGACAGCTGCCGCCCCTTGGGCCACTGCCTGAGGAGCAAATGAAGCACCGTCGACACGGGTCCCGGGAATGCAGACGAACAAATATCCTGGACCAACTTTTCGGGAATCCGCTGTAATACCGGAAATTTCAATGGATTCATTTCCTTTTAATGTATAAGCACCCTGAATAGTGCTGCAAAGTTCTTTAATCGTTTTCATGACAGACCTCCTGATATGAACTACGATGTAAACAACAATAGCAGCCTCGCGAAAGGCTGCTCAAGCTGTCTACCGGGTAGTAGTTTTTTCCGCAGTATTACTTGTTTGCGGCGATTTATATAACACCATAGCAGGCATAACCATGCCCATTTTCTTAGTTGCAATCGAATAGATGCGTTCCGGAGCCTGCATATTTGCAATATCTAGACGCATGGTTTCATTTTCCCGATGTAGCTGTGATACATTTTGTTTCACTTGCATAAGGCTATATCCATAGTTTGTCGTAATAGCCGATAAGGCGACGTGAACGACTAACAGAATCCCTACGATAGCAATGACCCACAACGTTTTTATGAGCGTATGTGTCATCTGCCTTTCTTCCACCCTAGTTTTATCGTAATAGCGATTTTTATCAACTGGGAAGGGCGTTGCTCCCTGAAAATGCATATAATCTATTTTTCTAGCCAGCATATTATACCACATCCAATTCAATAATAAAAATGTTATTTTAAGGATTCCTTAATCTTCTAATCGTATACCTACACGCAACTTAGCACTTCTGGATCTTGGATTATGCTCTATTTCTGCAGCAGAAGGTTCGATGACGTGATGCCTGGCCGCTAATATGGCCTTGTGGTGACAGACGCACACCGGAAGGTCTGGCGGGCAGATGCAATTGGTCGACATCAATTTGAGTGTCTGCTTGGCAATGCGGTCTTCCAGTGAATGAAAGGTGATAATACACAATTTTCCACCAGGTTTCAAATGTTGTGCCGCCACTTGGAACGTATCCCGCAGGATGGCAAGTTCATCATTGACCTCGATCCGAATAGCCTGAAATGTCCGCTTGGCCGGATGAGGACCATCTTTTCTGGCTGCTGCCGGAATCGCTTTTTTTATGACCGTAACGAGTTCCCCCGTCCGTTCCAATTTCTTTTCTTTACGGGCTGCTACGATGAAGGCGGCAATGCGCTTAGCCCATCGTTCTTCCCCATAATCCTTGATGACGCGAGCCAATTCCGCCTCTGAATAGGTATTGACCACATCGAAAGCACTCTTCCTACCCGATTGATCCATACGCATATCCAACGGCCCATCGTGCTGGTAAGAAAAGCCTCGTTCCGGTGTATCCAACTGATAACTCGAAACACCTAAATCAAACATGATACCATCCACGTACTCTATGTTCAGTTGGCTCAACACATCGTCAAGATAGCGAAAATTTTTCTGGACCGGTATGAACCGACAAGGTGTGCCCTCTAAATGCTGTGAAGCTGCTTGAATGGCTGATTCATCCTGATCCAGACCGATAATAAGCCCTTTGGGACTCAGTTGTTCTGCCAGAGCCCGGGAATGTCCGCCTCCACCTAAGGTGCAATCGACATAAATACCGTCCGGATTGGTCAGTATCTGGTCGATTGTTTCATCCAGGAGGACGCTTACGTGATTAAATTCCATCATATCCTCCTAAAAACTAATGTCTAATGCATTATCCAAGGTTTCAGCAATATCTTCCATTTCTGGAACGATTTTAGAATTATATTCTTCAAATTGGGACTTGCTCCAAATTTCGACCTTATCCCCGGTCCCCAGAACAATCACATCTTTTTCAAGATGAGCGTACTCCCTCAAACTGCTGGGAATGAGGATACGTCCTTGCCGGTCAAATTCTACTTCAGCGGCGCTGCCGAACACAAACCGTTTAAAAGCCCGCACATTTCCTTTGGACGTGGTAAACTTTTTCATAGCCTGAGCAAAGTTAGACCAGGCATCCGATGTATAAACAGAGAGACAACCTTCGAGTCCACGGGTGATAATAAAAGATTTGCCCAATTCATCTCTGAATTTGGCCGGCAAAATCAGTCGCCCTTTCGCATCAATCGTATGCGAATGTTCACCCATAAACATAGTTGTCATCTCCTCTCCTACTTTTTACCACATTTTACCACATTTCACCACAATATGCCAATACGGTTTATCCCTTAATGTTTTAACAATTGACTGATTGCTATATAGAATTCTCCTATATTTAAATAAATCTAAATTTTTAAAATTATATTTTTATCTTTTACACCACTGGCACCTCTTGACAATAACAATTGCATATATCAACGGTTTATCCCAACTTATCTACGATACCGTACGTCAAGTGAGTCATCCCGAAATATTTAAAAAAGTGCAACAACGGAACCATAGGGCCCCCTGCACAAAAAAATAACCGTGCAAAAGCACGGTTATGAAGAAGAAAAACATTTTTATAAACTTATTTTTGTTGCGACAACGAGTAAATTACCTGGAAAACATCTTCCGGCAGCGTAATATCATGAACGGATAATCGCTCCCACTGGCAACGGCGCACCAATTGCTGCGGTGTAAATTCGCCAAACCGTTCCAACAAACCGCCGGCATAGGCCAAATACGACAAAATCTGTGCCGCCGTCAGTCCTTGCTCACGCAACTGCCGCACCGTAATACCCTGCTGGCGCTTAGAAATACGGTGTCCCTGCCGATCCAGTAACATGGGGACATGCATATACTGCGGCGCTTCGGCCCCAAGCAGGCCAATGAGCCATATTTGCTGCGGCGTGGAATCGAGTAAATCCCGGCCGCGGAGTACGTGGGTAATACCCATGGCCGCATCATCTACGCTGACGGCCAGCTGATACGCATACATGCCATCGGATCGCCGCACGACATAATCACCGCAGGAACGGGACAATGTGGCTTCCTGCCGGCCATACAGGCCGTCGACAAAGCAGATTGTCTCTGACGGCACATGGATGCGCCAAGAAGGTGTCCGTCCCATTGCCGCTCGTTCTCGTTCACTCAGGCCATAGCAATGCTGGTCGTACAAATGGTGCTCCCCTTCATGGGGCGCACCGGCCACAGCCTGCAGACGGGCCCGCGTACAATAACAGGGATACAATAACCGCTTCTGTTGCAATATTTGCAGTGCTTCATCATAGTGCTCATATCTCTGTTTCTGTACGTAGGGGCCACAAGGGCCACCGCAATCGGGTCCTTCATCCCAATCCAATCCCAACCAATGCAGATCTTCCAGCAGAGCTTTGGCATATTCCGGTTTAGACCGCTGCGTATCGATATCTTCAAGGCGCAAGACCAGCGTACCGCCGGCCCGCCGGACCTGGAGCCAGCCAAGCAGGGCCGTCCAGACATTACCCAAATGGATATATCCCGTCGGGCTGGGTGCAAACCGCCCCCTCATGGCTGCCATATCAATCAGGCAGGGAAACGAGGTGGTCAAACAGCGCTTGTTCCTTGCGAATTTCCTGTTCGCTTCCCATGACACAGATGTTATTATCTGCCATGACGGCCTTGATCATAGGCGCCATGGCCCTGATATCGGCTACAGTCGTATTGATGAGTTGATCCCGATTCTGCTGGACTATTTCCTGGGTCAGGCCGGAGAAATACCGTCCCATAGCCCGGATGCCCCGCGTAGACGGCGTAATGGGTATATCTACACGGCTCAACGTGCCGATGACATATTTTGTCATTTCCCGTTCCGATACATCAAATGTGGCCAAATAATCGGCTAAATCGTCATATGCCTGCAAACTGTTACGTAAATTGGGATCGCGATAGGAACAAAACAGCATGTCCCCATTTTGGTAGAATCGCGTAAATGCGCCGTAAGCGCCTCCCTGTACACGGATTTTCGTCCACAGGTAACCATACTGCAAAATCGTATCAAGGACGGACAGGGAACCGGTATAAGTGAAACCATGGGTATAGAAATTGCCGCCCTTAGCTACATACTGCACCTTACCACTAGTCAAGATACCTTCATTCTTTTTTTCCACAGGAAAAGCAAACAAATCCTGCCCCAGCCGGCCAATCGGCATGGCATCCAACCACTGTCCCAACATGGCGACGACAGCATTTTTATCCTGCTCTTCACCGGTGACTTCCAACGTAAGATTAGCCTGGGTAAATATTTTAGCCATGACCTGTTCCAACTTGGCCATGATGTCCGGTAATTCCGTTTCCAAGGAACGGGCTATGCGGCTGATAAATTCATAGTACGAAAATTCACCAGCATCGCAGAAATTTTCGACAGGCGAAACATACGACAACAACCGATGTTGTACGATGAACAAGCCCCGACGGAAGACATCCATATCCCAGCCCGATTTGATTTCATGAATCAATTCGTGCAGCCGGCTTTCATTGGAAAATATCGTTTCCGTCGAAATTTCCCGCAAGAGCTGCAGCAGATGATCTATATTTTGTCGCAGTACCTTGGCCCGAATTTTAAAGAGCGGCACATAGCGGCTGTTATCTGCCAATTCAGAGTGAGCACCGATGCTATAATCTATGCCGCCGGTATACAAGTCGATCTGCGAAGCCAATTCGCCGTACGTCCGCTTCTTCGTATCCAGATCGCCCAGCAAATCACTGAGCAAAAAAGCATAAGGAACTTCTTCGGTAGTCAATCCCAGCAAATTGAAATAAGCGTTGACATACGTGACTCCATTGGCAAAATCGGGAACATAGCAGACTTTGACACCGCGATGTTCTTCTTCGATCAGTTCGATTTCTTCCGCTTTATGATCCAAGTCGTCTTTCGTCAAGGTCGGAATCGTCAGGAGTGCTTCCGGCGAATCCGGTTCAGCCTGACGTTTTTTCAACGCATTGGATTTGTCTACGATGCGGGACACTTCTTCACTGCTGAGAGATTGCTTGAATTTTGCCAACTGGTCGGCCAATTGTTTTTCTTTTGTTTCCGTCAATCCCTTTTCCGGCACAAGGGTAATCAAGGCATAGTAAGGATTATCTAAGATATATTTACGGATGATGTCCTCATAATATGAACTGTTCATCCCCTGGCGCAGTTCTTTGAGGGCATCCTCATACATCAAGACTGTCAAGGGATCGCCATCATAGAGCCAGGAATCCATGCAGCGGATACCGTAAATGAGTCCCTTGGGACGACCGGCAAAATCAGCTTCCCGCAACGAGAATTCCGTACGGTTCAAGGCGCCGGTCAGCAACGTCTTATCGATGCCATGGCGGACCATGTCTTCCAGGAAAGACCGTACGACAGGCAGAATTTTGCCCTGCGCTTCCGGATCGGATCCATTGAGGGAAATACTCCACAAGGGCTGCAAGATACCATCCTGGAAATCACCGGAAATTTCTTTGCCCAAACCGGCATCGACGAGAGCTTTTTTCAGGGGAGCCGCCGGCGACTGGAGCAGCACATAGGTCAGGACTTTGAGTGCCATGGCCAATGTGGGATCCAAGGCATCATCCATGACATACGTCAGCGTATGCATGGCCTTATGGTCTGTCTTTTCATCGGAAGCAATGCCATAGGGATAGGTTTGAACGATAGTGCCGCCGGGAAATGCCTGACGGCCAATCATCGAATCGACAGGGATAACCGTAAATTTACTCAAATATTCAGCATCGATGAAAGCCAGAGTCTGTTCAATATCTAAATCGCCATACAAAAAGATATAGCTGTTGGACGGATGATAGTATTTCTGGTGGAAGGCTGCAAACGCTTCCTGCGTCAGCTGGGGAATACAATCGGGATCACCGCCCGATTCGACGCCATACGTCGTATGGGGAAAGAGGTTTTCCATGACATGCCGTTCCATCTGGGAATCAGGCGAAGAAAACACGCCCTTCATTTCATTATATACGACACCGCGATACGTCAGCGGAGCTTCAGGCGATTCCAAATCATAATGCCAACCTTCCTGCATGAGGACTTCTTCATCGGTCAACATGTTCGGGAAAAACACGGCATCGAGGTATACATCCATGAGATTCTTGAAATCGACGGCATTGCGGCTGGCCACAGGATACATGGTTTTATCAGGAAATGTCATGGCATTGAGAAATGTATTCAACGAACCTTTGACCAATTCGACAAATGGTTCCTTCAGAGGAAATTTACGCGACCCACACAGTACAGAATGTTCACAGATATGCGCTACGCCCGTACTGTCTTGCGGCGGCGTCCGGAATGAAATAGAAAACACCTTATTGTCATCGTCATTTGCCAAGTACAACAGGCGGGCACCGGAACGGACATGAACCATTTCATAAGCCTGACTGTTCAATTCCTTGACGAAAACCGAGCGTTCGAGGCGGAAGCCGGAATATATTGCTTGTTCTTGTAATTTCATACTATCACCCTCATTTCTATCTAAAATTCAAAACATTACGATTCATTAATTTAGCAAGATTTGTGATAATTCCTGCACCGTAGACGCTTCGGCATCAGCGGGGAAAGCTCGCCGTTCGGCTTCATTGCCATAGCCATAGGAAACGACAATGACGGGAATACCCGATTTACGAGCCCCGATGACATCAAATTTGCGATCTCCCACCATGACGACATCCCCATCGTCATAAAAACCGATGGCCTGCAATATTTGATTGATGATATAATCTTTTTCCTCGACACCGCCTAAAGCACTTCCCGAAATCTTCGTGAAATACGGTGTAAGTCCAAATTTATCCGCTATGGCCTGAGCATGGACCAATGGTTTGGATGTAGCCAGATAACTGTTGACACCGTGCTCCTGCAAACGGCGCAGCATGGCGATGATACCGTCATAAGGACGATTTTCAAACTTCCCAATCGTCGAATATCGTTCCTGAAAATACGCATAGGCCTGCGTCGCCATATCCATAGAAAAGCCATACGTTTCCAAAAACGTGGTCATCAAAGGCGGCCCGACAACTGTATCCAATTTATCTTGATCAATTGTGGTAATCCCTAATTTCTTTAAACCATAAACGACAGACTTGACAATTCCCTCTTTGGAATCAGTCAACGTCCCATCGAGATCAAACAGTACATGTTTATACATACGTTCCTCCTTGCGAATAAATGTGACACTTAATATCATACCATTCTTGTGCAAGAAAAGAAACACTTTGGCAGCGCCGGCAGTAAAACAGGGCCTATACGTCACAATATACCAGGCATAGAAGGTAGCATGGATCCAGTACAGACAAGCTCCACAAAAAAGAGTGCAATCAATAATCTCACATATTGATTGCACTCTTTTTTATTGTTTTATGATGGAATTGACGATTTCTTCTTCGTCGCGGCGATCCCGTATGGCATCGACACCAGATTCACCCGTTCGGATCCGGACGGCATCATCAACGGAAGAAATAAATATTTTTCCATCGCCGATGTGACCGGTCTGACAGGCCTTTTTAGCCGCCTCTACCACCGTCTCTACAGGAATTTCACTGACTACGATTTCGACCTTGATTTTAGGCAGCAGATTAATCATCATTTCCTGCCCCCGGTATACCTCAGTATATCCATGGGAAAGACCACAGCCGTATACCTGCATGACCGTCATACCCGTCACGCGGATGGCATACATTGCCTCTTTCAACTCATTCAATTTTTCCGGCCGGGTAATGATTTCTATTTTCGTAATTTGCCCCATGCCATTCATCCCTTTCTTTTACCAGATTTTGTCTGTGTCCTTTTAATGAATGTCGTATTGCAATTCCTTTGCTTTTTCTGCATGTTGTGCCACTGGGGTAAACATATTCATGGCACTGAAGCTGTCCATTGACACATAGCCCCGTTCACCATGTTCCGTCACATCCAAACCAGTCACTTCATTATCTGCGCTGACGCGGACACCTATAGTGGCATCGACGACGCGGAGGATGACATAGGTCATGATGACGGCAAACACAGCACAGGACACGGCGCCGCAAGCCTGAATAAAAAACTGTGATGGATTCCCCAAGAGCAATCCATCTGCACCATCGGGATTGACTGCCGTAGTGGCAAATACGCCCGTTGCCAGAGCCCCCCAGAAACCGCCTACGCCATGGACGCCGAACGCGTCGAGGGAATCATCGTAACCGAATTTTTTCTTGACAACGGCTACAGCAAAGAAACAGACGATACCTGCGACGGCACCGATGATAACGGCAGGAAAGGGTGCTACGAACCCAGCCCCTGGCGTGATGGCAACCAAACCGGCCACAGCCCCGGATACGCCGCCTAACACAGTCGGTTTATCATGGACGACCGCTTCGACAGCTACCCAGGAAACTGCCGCAGCTGCAGCCGCTACCTGAGTCGCCACAAAGGCATTCGCTGCCAGGCCATTGGCTCCTAAAGCACTGCCGGCATTGAAACCGAACCAGCCAAACCAGAGCATAGCCGCTCCCAGTACAGTCATAGGCATGTTATGCGGAATCATCGCTTCTTTTCCATAACCACGGCGAGTCCCCATATATAAGCATACAGTCAGTCCGGAAACACCCGACAAGATATGGATACAAGTACCACCGGCAAAATCAAGGCAGCCCAGTTCGTGCAGCCAGCCACCGAGTCCCCACACCCAGTGTGCTGCCGGAGCATATACGAGCAAGCTCCATAAAATCGTAAATACAACAAAAGCGCCAAATTTCATCCGTTCTGCAAATGCGCCGGTGATCAATGCTGGCGTAATGACGGCAAACATCATCTGGAATGCCGCAAAGGCCAAGGCCGGTACAGTCTTACTATAATCGGGATTCGGCTCCAAGCCTACGCCAGAAAAACCGATCCAATCCAAACCACCGATAAGTCCGCCGTGGTCCGGACCAAAGGCCAGAGAATATCCAACTAAGATCCACAACACAGAAACAAAGCAAATGATAAAAAAGCTCTGCATAATCGTATTCAACACATTTTTACCACGGACCATACCGCCATAGAATAATGCCAGTCCCGGTGTCATCCACATGACAAGTGCTGCCGATACCAATACGAATGCCGTGTCCCCTGTATCAACGGCAATCGTTTCATCAGCTGCCATTGCCGGCAGCACCAGTAATACTGAAAGCAGTCCAGCCAACAGGCCGATTCGATAACCCCTCTTGTTTTTTTCCATAATATCCCCCTCTTTAAGCCCCTCTGATTAAATTCAACTTCATAAAGCAAAAATCCCCTGTACGAGAAATGTTCTCGCACAGGGGCTTCAATGCCATAAAAATTAAATTTAACGTAATTCTACAATATATTTTCGGTACTGTCAATACAGTTCGTCAAAATATTTTATTTGCGGGCTGCTTTTTTCCGGTCATGCTGATCCAAAATAGCCTTGCGCAAACGGATGCTCTTCGGCGTCACTTCGACGAGTTCGTCGTCGTTGATCCATTCCAAAGCCTGTTCCAGACTCATGATACGCGGCGGCGTCAGACGCAGTGCTTCATCAGCAGACGAAGAACGACAGTTACTCAAATGCTTTTTCTTGCACGGATTGACGTCGATATCTACATCACGGTTGCATTCGCCGATAACCTGGCCCAAATAAATCTGCTGCATCGGTGTGATGAACATGACGCCCCGATCCTGCAGATTGTAGATGCCATACGGCGTCGTTTCACCCGTTTCAAAAGCGACGAGAGAACCACGCGTACGTCCCGGGATATCGCCCTTCCAAGGTGCATAGCCATGGAATACGTGATACATGATACCATTCCCTTTGGTACTAGTCAGGAATTCCGAACGGAAGCCGATGAGGCCCCGTGCGGGGATGATGAATTCAAGGCGTGTATAGCCGGCCAAATCGATCATGTTGACCATTTCAGCTTTACGCGTACCGAGTTTATCCATGACGGTTCCCAAGAAATCCTTGGGGACATCGATAGTCAGCATTTCCAATGGTTCGCATTTCTGGCCGTCGATGACTTTCGTAATGACATTCGGCTTGCCTACTTGCAATTCATAGCCTTCACGGCGCATTTCTTCTATGAGGACTGCCAGATGCAGTTCACCACGGCCAGACACCTTAAAAGCATCAGCACTATCGGTTTCTTCGACGCGCAAGCTGACATTGGTCTGCACTTCCCGGAATAAACGGTCGCGGACGTGACGGCTCGTTACGAATTGGCCTTCCTTACCGGCAAAGGGACTGTCATTGACATAGAAAATCATGGACAACGTCGGTTCGTCGATATTGATTGTCGGCAACGCTTCCGGATTTTCAGGATCGCAAATCGTTTCACCTATATTGATATCATCGATGCCGATGACGGCAACGATTTCGCCAAATTTAGCTTCCGGCGTTTCAACCCGCTTCAGGCCTTCATAGGTATAGACACGGGTTACTTTTGCTTTCCGCTGGCTTTCACCATTGGTGATGATGACCTGCTGGTTCGTGCGCATGGTACCGCGGACAATACGACCAATGGCAATCTTGCCGACATAGTCATCATAATCCAGTGTCGTCACCATGAACTGCAGCGGGCCATCGGGATCGCCCTGCGGGATAGGACAATATTTCAGGATTGTCTTAAACAACGGTTCCAGATTCGTACTTTCATCTTCCATATGATATTTTGCAATACCATCACGGCCATTGCAATAAATGACAGGGAAATCAAGCTGGTCATCATTGGCATCGAGTTCCATGAACAATTCCAGCACTTCATCTTCCACTTCAGATACACGGGCGTCAGGTTTATCGATTTTGTTGATGACGACAATGGGTTTAAGTTTCTGTTCCAGTGCTTTGCGCAAGACGAACTTCGTCTGTGGCATAGGTCCTTCAAAAGCATCGACGAGCAACAAGACGCCGTCGACCATATTCAATACACGTTCTACTTCACCGCCAAAATCGGCATGCCCCGGCGTGTCAACTATATTGATTTTTACGCCTTCATGCATGACCGAGGTATTCTTGGATAAAATAGTAATACCCCGTTCTCTTTCAATATCTCCGGAGTCCATGACGCATTCCGGTACTTTTTCATTAGACCGGAAGACATGGCTCTGTTTCAGCATCGCATCAACCAGTGTCGTCTTGCCATGATCGACATGGGCAATAATTGCAATATTCCGTATATCTGTACGTTCCATCCTGTATTCCTCTCTTAATATAAACAAAATTATCGTTAACTTATATAGTATATCACAGGACATTGAAATATACTACCAATTTTATAAATTATTCTCTATTTTATACTTCGCCGATAATCCGCACTTCCGGTTCAAGATGGACGCCGTGCGCTTCTTCCACGCGGCGCTGTACTTCCTTGATCAATGCTAATATATCTTTTGCCTTAGCATGACCCGTATTGACGACAAATCCGGCGTGCTTGCGAGATACCTGGGCATCGCCTACGGCTAACCCCTTAAGGCCGGTCTGCTCTATCAACGTCCCGGCAAAATGTCCCGGCGGCCGTTTAAACGTACTGCCGGCACTGTGCATATCCAAAGGCTGTTTGCTTTCCCGACGTTGTGTCAAATCATCCATTACGGCTTTTATATCCTCGCGATTCCCCGCCGTCAGGGACAGGTTAATCTCGCCGATCACTTCGTGGGAATCTTGGAAAAGACTGTGACGATACGCAAATATGAGGCTGTCACGATGATAAAAATGCAGATTGCCGTCGTAATCCACCGTCGTCACGCCATGGATGACATGACTCATTTCACCGCCATAGGCGCCGGCATTCATAAATACGGCTCCGCCCAGTGTACCGGGAATACCACAGGCAAATTCGATTCCCGTCAAGCCTTGCTGCAACGCAAACTGGCAGACATCCTTCAGCATATAGCCGGCGCTGGCAATGACATGAGACCCTTCGGTCCGCAGTATGGGACGCATGTCATTCAGTTGGATGACAGCACCACGGATGCCACCATCCAGGACGAGTACATTAGAGCCGCCGCCGAGGACCGTCACGGGAATGTCCATCGTTTCAGCGATACGGATAGCCTCTGCCAATTCTTCCATAGACTGGGGCAAAACCAATATATCCGCTGGTCCGCCTACGGCAAATGTCGTATGAGCCTGCATCGATTCATTGATCAATATGCGATCAACAGGCATCCATTTATTCAATTGAGAAGCATATTCCGAAACTTGTGTGTTATTTGTCAAGGATACTCATTCCTTCTGCCATGGCGTCCTGAATAATCTTCAAAATATCGCCGGCACATGTCTGCCATTGGCGATATGCTTGCAAATATTCAACAGCCATCTGGTTATTTTTGATGATGTCAGCCAATTTATTCAATTCGTTTATCTGATCCGGTGTGGGCTTGCTGCCCATAGCATTGGCATATTCGAGCTGTACCTGCTTGAACAGGAAATCGTGGACCATCTTCTTGCTGTCTTCCTGAGCTGCCAGTTTTTTACCGGCCTGGACCAAAGCCTTGTAGTCATCACACTCGCCAATAGCTTTAGCTAATTCATGTGCTTTATCGTATACGTACATTTCTACACCTCTTATTTTAAATTATGGATTCCGATGCCGCTTTTTGCCATATCCGGAAAATTCAACTGCCGCATGGCTTCATACGAAACGATGGCCACGGAATTCGACAGATTGAGACTGCGAGCCGCATCCACCATAGGAATGCGGAAACAGCTGTCAGGATACTGTTTTAATAAATCTTCCGGCAACCCCTTTGTTTCCCGGCCAAACACGAGCATGTCATCATACTGGAAATGGATGTCAGCATAACACTGTTCAGACTTAGTCGTCAAATAAAAAAACCGATGTCCCTCATACTGGCGCAGCACGTCGTCAAAGTTTTCATGAATATGAACGTCTACCAATGGCCAGTAATCCAAGCCGGCCCTCTTTAAATACTTATCTTCCAGAGAAAATCCCAGCGGCTTGACCAAGTGGAGCGTAATATGATTGGCGGCACAAAGGCGGGCAACATTTCCCGTATTTCCAGGTATCTCTGGTTCTACCATAACTATATGCATGACTATCCCTCACTCTCTACCGTAATATTGTACAAGATTTTCCAGAGCCATTCAAGCTATAAACATATATAATATACGGGAATATCCTATTCGAGTTATTCAAGACAAGCTGAACATGAATTGAAAATTATCATCATCTATGTTATATTAATAATGAAGCATAAGTAATACTCATTATTCTTATATAAATATCACAAGTGAGGTGTTTTTAAATGGATAGTTTAGATAATATCGGTCAGTATCCCATCTATTTTGCTCCTGGATGCAAATTACAGCAACTTGTTCCAGAAAAGGTTTCCATGCTCTATGATTATCTGCATAAACTCTTTGGCAACGTGCGCCTGTATACGCGTTGCTGCGGCCTTGACGACGCACGGGAACACTCAGAAGAAGCCGTATTCATTACGCTCTGTTCCTCCTGTTTTAAAGTATACGGTGACACGTATGCTAATCTCCATATGCGTGATTTCTGGGACGTATATGAAGAATATAAAGCAATCTATCCGCTGGATAATGTCGACGAACTACGTGCCGGCTTAGACGCTGATATGGAAGGCCCCTTTCCCAAGGCGGGCCTAGAACAATGGTATGCCCATACGAATAGCAAACGCAAATAGGATACTCCCAGTGAAAGAAGGTGCTCCCAATGAAATTCATGTTTTACGGCCATGCAGCCTTTTCTCTCTCTGATGGCACTACGACAATCCTGTTCGATCCGTTTTTTACGGATAACACGTGGAATATCGCTAAAGCTCAGGATATCCACTGCCAGTACATATTTATCTCCCATGCTCATTTCGACCATTACGGCGATGCGGAAGCCATTGCCAAGGCCAACGACGCACTGATCATTTCCACGGCTGAAGTAGCGGGTAAAGCTGCCCAGGCTGGCTGCCGCACCCATGGTATGCATTTGGGTGGCAAAGCTGATTTTCCCTTTGGTTCGATCAGGCTGACACCGGCATTCCACGGCGCTGGCGTACCTGGCGGCCATGCAGCCGGCTGCATCGTTTCCTTTGGCGGCAAAGCTATTTATTTTGCCGGCGATACGGCTCTGTATTCCGATATGAAGCTGCACAGCCGTTTCGCACCTATTGACTGCGCTATATTGCCCATAGGTGATAATTTTACCATGGGTATCGAGGATGCTGCCATTGCGGCATCATGGATCCAACCTAAAATAGCTATTCCCATCCATTATGGGACTTGGCCATTGATCGATAAAGATCCCCAAAAATTTAAACAATTGGCAGAAGATAAATTCGACGTCCCGGTCACGGTCGTCGTCCCTGGTTCCTCGCTAGAATTTTAATAGTTAAAGACTGGACAAGCTACAAAAACCTAAAAATAAGACAGCTCCCTTTCCGTTTGTCGTGTGGTATGCTACCCCCAAGTAGGACACTGAAATATAAAACCTACTTGGGGGTATTTCTATGTCAAGAAAAGGGATAGCGGATTCTTTGGAAAAGGTAAAGATTGTAGAGAAGATTTTAACTG
>Ga0163159_1000886_pt1 | contig 31934 bp, 26 predicted proteins | sample BioMet9_FD_108702 | JGI IMG/M metagenome (GOLD analysis project Ga0163159, IMG submission 108702) | Microbial communities from bioreactor (seeded with sewage sludge) at Lawrence Berkeley National Lab, California, USA - Biofuel... | ecosystem: Engineered > Bioreactor > Anaerobic > Unclassified ... | reverse complement strand
GTTTCAGCATAAGACTGCCTGTCTGTGCTGTTCCATTATACAGTACCTGACCGGCATTCTTTTCTGCCGTACTTAAATAAAGACTGATGCTCTGATCATCTGCCACATTTTGAGCCTGTACCGTAAACCGGTACGTATGTCCCTTGCTGTTTTCCTGTTTTGTAAAAGAAAGACTGTAATCACCGTTTCTTGAAAAGCTTCCTGTGTCAACTGCTCCGGACGCGATCTGACTGTCGTCAGCCGTATCTTCCAGAATCCATTTATATGAGCCATACGTTGTCCGCGACAGTTTATTAAAGCGGATTCTGATCCCGGTCAGGCCATTATGAGGACATGTAAATTCCTGCGAGGCGGTACTGTTTCCGGCAAGTGCCGGCACACCTTCTGTCGCATCGTAATTCACATCATAAATTGCTTCCGGCCACCCCTGAAACGCATACAGTGCGCTCAAGGCCGCCACAGCCACCAGAATCAGTATAGTCTTCAGCGTTTTCATTCTGTCTTTGTCTCTCCGATCTGATATCTTAATAAGCAACCTTATATTTCTCCGCGACTTCCACGGACGGACCATCCATCACGACCTTGCCGTGCTCAATCCAGATTGCGCGGCTGCAGATTTTCAGGACCTGGTCAATACTGTGTGATACGAACAAAATAGACGTGTCCTTGCTCATCATACTCTTGATCCGCTCCTCGCACTTCTCCTGAAAGCGAAAATCTCCGACAGAAAGCACTTCATCCACGATCAGCAGGTCCGGCTTCCCGATCGTAGCAATGGAAAAAGCAAGTCTTGCCAGCATGCCGGACGAGAAGTTCTTGATCGGGACATCCATAAATTCATGAAGCTCGGAAAACTCGACGATATCATCGTAATACCCGTCCATTTCCTTCCTGCTGTATCCTAATATCGCACCATTCAGGTATACGTTCTCCCGTGCTGTCAGATCCATATCAAAGCCGGCCCCCAGCTCAATAAGCGGGGCAATGGTACCGTAAACACGCACGGATCCGCGTGTCGGCTTCAAGACACCGGCAATTGTCTTAAGAAGCGTGCTCTTTCCGCTTCCATTGAGACCGATCAGTGCCACGGATTCGCCGCAGTTCATATCGAACGAGATACCCTGAAGCGCCCAGAACTCATCATAGCTTATATTATGCTTCAGACGGCGGATAAAGTACTCTTTGAAATTGTCAATCTTTTCGGATGAAAGATTAAAGCGCATCGCTACATCTTTAACCTGCACAATAGGCTTTTCCATTTCACACACCCCTACAGATTCAGAATAAAGCTGTCCTGCTGCTTATAAAATACATAAAAGCCCAGCGCAAGAAAGCCAAAGGATTCCAGTACCGCGATCAGAATCGACATACTGCCCGGCAGTGCATTATAAAGGACTACGTCACGAAACATGATCAGGATATTCGTAAGCGGATTTGCCATTACGACAAGATAGACCTTATGCGGCAGGAACGACATCGTATAAATGACCGGCATCAGATAAACAAGTGCCGTCAGAAATACACTGTAAAGATGAACGATATCCCTGAAACGCACTGTCAGCGCGGCCAGAATAAGACCGACGCCAAGTGAAATAACAATCAGGAAAAAAACAGGAACAAATACCAGGAACATCGTAAAATGCAGTTCAACACGCAGCGCAAGCATAACCAGAATCAACGCGCAGAATGTCGAAAGGAAATTAATAATGCTCGAACAGATCCGTGACAGCACAAAAAGATACTTCGGGATATAGACCTTTTTAATAAGTGCGCCATTCCCGAGGATTGCAGTCATGGAACCGCTTGTGGACTCACTGAAAAAATTGAACACTGTCTGCCCGCATAGAATGTACAGAGGATAATTCTCTATATTGAAACGAAATAAGTTCGAAAATACAAATGAGAGAATGATCATCATCAAAAGCGGGTTCAATATTGTCCAAAGAATCCCCAGCACGGATTTACGGTATTTAATCTTAATGTCACGTTCTACCAGCTCAACAAGAAGCGGCCAGAACTTTCTGAAATTCTTTATATGCTCAGCCATAAAAATCCCCGCTTATTTCCTGAGTTCTTTAATGCCGCCCCACTTATGATCCTTCTCGGAAATTGTAAGCTCCATACCTTCCGGTATCGGCCAGTCAACCCCTATATCCGGATCATTCCACGCAAGGCCGCCCTCGTCGTTCGGATGATAAAAGTCGGTGCACTTGTATGCAAACTCTGCTTCATCTGAAAGAACAAGAAAACCATGGGCAAAATTTTTCGGAATAAAAAACTGTTTCTTGTTCTGTGCGGAAAGGAGAACGCCGAACCACTTTCCGTATGTGGCGGAACCCGGCCTTAAATCAACCGCAACATCGAACACCTCGCCGTTTACGACACGGACAAGCTTGTCCTGCGGATAATTGATCTGAAAATGCAGACCGCGGAGCACACCTCTGGTAGAACCGGACTGGTTATCCTGTACAAACTCCATATCAATGCCCGCTTCTTTAAAATCATTGTAATTATATGTCTCCATAAAATAGCCGCGCTCATCTCCGTGAACAGTCGGTGTAATGACCTTCAGCCCCTCGATTTCACACGTTTCAACCTTTATCTGACTCATAATTGATACTCCTCGCTTTCCTACAGTCCGTTCGCGATATCGACAAGATACTGGCCGTATGCCGTCTTAAGCAGCGGCTGAGCCAGTTTAATCAGCTGTTCCTTTGTAATATACCCCTTCTTGAATGCAATCTCCTCAATACAGGAGATATACAGACCCTGACGCTTCTGAAAGGCCGATACAAAATCGGCCGCGTCCAGCAGCATATCATGGCTTCCGGTATCCAGCCACGCAAACCCACGTCCCAGTGTTTCCACATGAAGCGTTCCGCGGCGCAGATATTCATTGTTCACACTGGTGATTTCAATCTCGCCGCGCGCGGACGGTCTGACATTCTTTGCTATATCAACAACATCATTATCATAAAAATAAAGACCCGGTACAGCGTAATTTGACTTTGGCTTCTCCGGCTTCTCTTCAATTGACAGTGCCTTCCCCGCCGCGTCAAATTCCACGACCCCGTACTCCCGCGGATCCCGGACATAATATCCGAAAATTGTCGCACCCTTATCCCTTGAAGCGGCGCGTTCTAAAACTTTCGAAAAGCTCTGTCCGTAGAAAATATTATCACCCAGAACAAGTGCCACATTATCCGTACCGATAAACTGCTCCCCGACGATAAAGGCATCCGCAAGGCCGCGCGGTGAATCCTGTATCGCATACGTCATGGAAAGTCCAAGCTGCTCCCCTGTTCCGAAAAGCTCCTGAAAAACCGGCAGATCACGCGGTGTTGAAATGATCAGGATCTCCCGGATACCCGCCAGCATCAGCGTTGACAGTGGATAATAAATCATCGGCTTGTCATAAACAGGCATAATCTGCTTGGAAATTGCTTTCGTAAGCGGATAAAGACGTGTTCCTGAACCTCCTGCCAGAATAATACCTTTCATCAATTCGTCCTCCTGTAATTAAGATCTTTACGAAATCTGCACAGCCAGAAACATCCGGCAGCATAAGAATACGCCGCCGGATTTCTGTTATCTTCCCTTGTACATATCATCATAATACTTCTGATAATCGCCGCTGGTGACATTCTTCATCCAGTCTTCATGCTCCAGATACCACTTGACCGTCAGACGGATTCCGTCTTTAAAGCATGTTTCGGGATACCAGCCTATTTCCGCTTTAATCTTGTCGGGTGCGATCGCGTAGCGTCTGTCATGGCCCTTTCTGTCTGAGACATATGTAATAAGATCCTCCGATACGTTCTTTCTGCGCGGATCACTTTCCGGAAGCAGCTCGCGCAGCGTATCGATAATCAGATGGATGATTTCTATATTCTGTTTTTCATTATGACCGCCGATATTATACGTTTCAAACAGTCTCCCGCTTTCCTGAACCATATCGATTCCTTTGGCGTGATCCTCTACGTAAAGCCAGTCACGTACATTCAGTCCATCCCCGTACACAGGTAGCTTCTTGCCCTGCAGCGCATTGTTGATCATCAGCGGAATCAGCTTCTCGGGAAACTGATACGGCCCGTAGTTATTGCTGCAGTTTGTAATATTGGCAGGGAAACGATACGTATCGATATAGGATTTCACAATAAAATCGGAAGAAGCCTTGCTGGCCGAGTACGGGCTGTGCGGATCATACGGCGTCGTCTCATAGAAATAGCCGCCCTCATCATCCAGTGATCCATAAACCTCATCCGTAGAAACATGAAGGAATTTCTTGTCCGGACGGAATGAGCCGTCCGGAAGCTCCCATGCCGCCTTTGCAGCGTTGACCATAACAAGCGTTCCAAGAACGTTTGTACGGACAAAAATCTCCGGATTCTTAATACTCCGGTCTACATGACTTTCCGCCGCAAAATGAACGACACGGTCGATATCATTCTCCTCGAAGATTCTGCCGATCGCCTCGCTGTCACAGACGTCCGCACGTATGAAGGAATAATTGTCCTGCTGCTCCACATCGCGCAGATTCTCAAGATTTCCCGCATATGTGAGCTTATCCACATTGATGATACGGATATCGCTCCCATACTTGCGGAACATATAGTGAATGTAATTTGATCCTATAAAACCGGCGCCGCCGGTCACTAAATACGTTCTCATCTGATTCCTCCGTTATCTGCTGTATTGAAATTCTGGCAACTCTCCGAACCATTATAGCATTTCACTCCCTGCATTTCAACAAGCAGTGCCGCTCTTTTTCCGGCACAAAAAAGTCTCAGAAGAAATGTGCCGTGCCGCGGCGTACCGTTTCAGCTGAGACTTTTATGTATGCTGTTATGCCATTATTCCGAATAAATCACAATCGTAGTGCCGGATGGAACATTCCAGTAAACCCAGTACGCGTTATCATATTCAAGCCGCACGCATCCTCCCGATGTAGCCGTCCGCATTTCGATGAACATCGGATCCATGGTTCCCTCGTAATACAATCCGGAATGAATCAGATAATCGCCTAATATCTGGCTTGCCCAGTAGCACGTGTACCCATGCCCGAATGATGGTTCCTTAAGACCCATATGGAAAACACCTTCGATGGTCGGCGACCATGGCGCACCGATACCGCAGTCCCAGAAATAAAGCGGTGTCCATGAATAGCTGCTGCCTGTAAAAACCGCAAATTTGAACTGTGATTTATCCACCATGATCAGGTACTGTGTAGGACTTGCATAGCCCTGAGCCATCGATGTCATCTGAGCAAGTACAGGCGGTGTTGTAACAGTAAGTACACCTTCGTTGTCCGCCTCATACCAGGTACCGTCAATATAATCGATGCAGTTGCGCATCACATACCCCTCATCAGGCTCTCCGTAATATAAATCCTCCAGCCGGAATGAAAGAAGATGAGCTCCCGCATGACCGTCGCAGCAATCGTCGATCCTGTATCTCTGCAGTTCTCCGCCGTCATATTTGCCTGTGACAAGCCAGCCGCCGCTTACAAAAGTACAAAGCGCGCCGCCGTTATCGGCCAGCAGCATTCCGATATGATTATATCTGTATTTACCGCGAACGACATAGCCCTTCGAAGGAATTCCGTAGTAATCCGTACCGTCAATTGTAAAAAAGCCTGTCGACGCACCGTGAAGTGAAGGATCAATATAATACCGCTGATAGCCGCCGTCATACCTGGCAGTAACAAGCCAGCCGGTCTTCTCGAGAATGCCGCCGTTATCCGCAAGATAAACCATTCCGCTTCCGGCACTGTATTTTCCACGCACGACATATCCTTCCGGCTGTACATACGTGTAATGCCCCTCTGTATCAACAGCATACAGTCCTTCCGGTGCAACAGCACCGCCGCTGATCCAGTAACGCTGAAGGCCCTGGCCGAATTCATCCGTAACAAGCCATCCGTCCTGCCTGATCACACCGCCGTTGTCCGCATAATAACGAACCCCCTGGTCCGTCATGGCATTACGCGCAACATAACCACTCCAGGAAAGACCGTAATACTTCTTTCCGCTGACATCAAAAAATCCGGTTTTTGCGCTGTGTGCAGTATCATCAATATAATAACGCTGCAGACCATTGTCATATGCATCTGTCACATGCCAGCCCGGACTTTCAAGCACCCCGTCATCCGAAAGATAAATCGTTCCGTCTGACGCGAAATATTTGCCGCGTGCTACATATCCTTCCGGGCGGACATACGCATAATGTCCCGCGCTGTCAATCTGAACCAGACCCGCCGGTGCGCTTTTTCCATTTGCAAACCAGTAACGCTGCAGACCCTGACCATATTCGTCTGTAACAAGCCATCCATTTTCAAGAAGCGCTCCGCTGTTGTCCGCATAATACAATGAGCCGTTTTCCTTCCACGCGCCCCGGACAACATATCCCAGATTCGCGATTCCATAGTATGTCTTCCCGGCCACAGAGAATATTCCAATACTTGCGCTGTGTGTGCCGCTGTCAATATAATATCGCTGCAGACCGCCGTCATAACGGTCTGTAACACGCCATCCGTCATGCTCCAGCCGGCCGTCATTATCCGCCAGATATACCTTTCCTTCTGAAGAAACGTATCTGCCGCGTACAACATATCCTTCCGGACGGACATACGTATGATTTCCATTTGAATCCACTTCATAAACGCCTTCGGACGCGCACGTTCCGTTTTCAAACCAGTAACGCTGGAGGTCCTGCCCAAATGCTGCTGTAACAACCCAGCCCTTTTCAACAAGGACCCCACCATTATCCGCGTAATATCTGGAACCGCCGATTGTATCTGCGCCTCTTAAAACATACCCGTCACCGGGGATTCCGTAATAATTCTTTCCGTCAACAGCAAAAAAGTCTGTCGATGCGCAATGCAGCACCGGATCAATATAATACCGCTGCATGCCGCTGCCATACCGGTCTGTTACGAGCCAGCCTGTGTTCTCAAGTTTACCGTCATTTGAAGCAAGAAAGATCTTCCCGTCTGCCGCGCACTTCCCGCGGACAACTGTTCCGTCGCTTGTCGCATATGCCCAGTATCCGGCTTCTGTCTCGGTAACAATGCGGGAAACAGCCAGCTTTCCATCTGCCGCCAGCCAGTAACGCTGCGCGCCTGTATTGACTCCCGACGGATCTGTAGATGTAACAAGCCAGCCCGTACGCGGCGCTCCGCTCGTATAGTAATAAATATCGCCGCCGATTGTCTGCCAGCCATCCGCGGTCATCGCCGATATGCTTTCCGGCTCTGTCTGTACAGTTCCGGCCGGCAGTACTGCAGAACTCTCCGCCTGTGCCTCCGCATTCTCACTCGACACAGGATCCGGCTGCGCCGTATCTGACTTTACTGTGCCTGACTGCGCCGTTTCTGTTCCTGCGCCGCCCATGGTTTCCGCTTCGGCAAAAGCAGCCCCGTGACTGACCGAAAACAGTAATAGAAATACAAACGTTCCGATAAGTCCGCAAAAGATTCGTTTCTTCATTGATAACAGTGCTCCCCTCAATTATTTTAGATCCGGTACTATTGAATATTATTTTACACGATTTTAAGAATATCGGCAAGCCATGCGGTAATAATTACTCTAATGAATGATTCTTGTATTTTAAATATTTTAAGAATTCTTAATCTTTTCAATGAGTGAAAGCAGCTTTGATGCATAATTCGTATCTGCGGCCCATCCTGTTCCATACGGATTATGCGGAATACTAAGATACTCGATATATACTGCTTTTCCCCTCAGGCTGTCATACCACCGCGGATCAACACACGTATTCACAAGTGCTTCTGTACTTGCATAACACTTCAGATGCTGAATCTGAGCCCGGATACCTGTCCGTACATCCGGGAAGGAATTGCCCGCGACGCCATTGCCTGTCGCACCCATTCCAGCAAAATTAAACTGTCCGATTGATACATCTCCCGGATATGACAGATACCCGGTCTCAAGCATAGCCTGTGCAAATGCCACTTCCACCTTGACACCTTCAGTCTGCGCTTCCTCCGCATACATCGTACAGAAAGACTCCAGTGTCGGCGCGCCGCCTGCTCCCAGTGCTTCGGACGGATACGAAATGCCTGAATATGAATTATAGAAATTCTCAAGCTGTTCTGCCGTCACGCTGGATGCGCCCATAATGGTATGAAACGATGCACTTGCCACATCAGCATTCAGCTGTTTCATATTACTCGCGATTCCAAGACCGTCCCACAGATAAACATGGATGTGATATGTGCCGGTTTCGTATCCGTGATTCGAGGGATCGAAATGCACCGTATATGTGCCGCCGTTCTCTCTGTTGGCTGTATACCATTTGATATTGCTCTGGTCACTCTCGCTCCACACAGCCGCCTGAACCGAGCCAATCCCGGTCGATGTATGAATGCCGTCAATCACAATGTCAAATTCACCGGAACCCGCATTCTGGTTTTCTATACTCACAGAATCAATTGACGGTGACGAAACATCAAACGACGCAGCTCCCAGGAATTTAAAGGTACTTCCGGAAACGGCGTAAGCATGGACATAATACGTGCCGTAATCACCATGGTTTTTGATATTCATCGTGCATGAAAGCGTCCCGTCGGAATTCTTAACGGCAGGATACCACTTTATATCATCCTGTCCGTTTTTACTGCTCCAGACAGCGAAATATGCGTTGTTATATCCACCAGGTATCTTTACCGCTGCCGTACTCAGCGCATAAGCACCTGCCGCCTCGGCTGCTTCCGCTTTCACGCTGCAGTCGGCGAGATTCATTTCAGCCGTCGTATTTCCGACAAATGTCATAATACCGAAGTCATCCTGTACATATGCATGAACCTGATACTTCCCGAGCTGATAATCATGATTCTTCAGATCCGCATGGACAAGATATGTACCGTCACTCTGCTTCGACGCCTGATACCATACAATATTACTCTGGTCACTCTCGCTCCAGACCGGAACATAGACGTTCTGAATACCGTTTGGAGAGGCAACGCCGCTGACCGTAATGTCAAACGTTCCGGATGATACATTGACGTTCGATACTGAAACACCGGAAGCCGTCGGCTTTACAGAATCGAATGTCGTACTGCCGAGGAACTTATATGTACCGTTGCTGACAGCATAGGCATGAACATTATACATACCATAGGACTTATGATCTTTGACATTCATTGAATAGGTAAAGGAACCGTCTGAATTTTTCACTGCCTGATACCATTTCAGATCGTCCTGACCGCCGTCCGCGCTCCATACTGCAAAAAACGCTCTGCTGTAGCCGCCCGGGATAATAACTCCTGACGCCGTAAGGTTGTACTGTCCTTCCGTATTATCCGACAGTTTTGCTGTAACCGTACAGTCCGGAAGAGATACTTCGGTCTTCGTCATAAACAGATTGCTCAGTATTTCACATCCGTCCAGCATGTATACGTGTATCTGGTATGTCCCGACCTGGTAATCATGATTCTTTAAATCGACATGAACCAGATATGTTCCGTCACTCTGCTTCACTGCTTCATACCAGTGGATATTGCTCTGATCATCCTTGCTCCAGACCGGAACCATAATCTTATCAACGCCGGATGCTGATACAATATCGGATATCAGAATATCAAATGTTCCTGCTGCATCATTCTCATTCACAACCCGGACATTTCCAATTGACGGTCTTTCGATTGTAAAGCCGGTACTTCCGATGAGTTTTAACGTTGAACCGCTGACGACATAGCAGTGGACAATAAAATCACCGTGTGACTGATGATCTTTCAAATTCATCGTGTAAGAAAGCGTTCCGTCACTGTTTACAGACGCTCTGTACCATCTAAGATCGTCCTGTCCGCCGTCCGCGCTCCACACGGCAAAGTACGCCGCCGAATATCCGCCCGGTACAATTACACCGGATGCCGAAAGCACATACCTGCTTATATCCGTACTGTCTGCAGACGCTGATACCGCAGCCTTCGGCAGGGAAACCGTATATGAGGTCATATATACATTGCTCTGAATTCCTGCATTATCCGTCAGATAAACATGAATCTGATACTCTCCAACCTGATAATCATGATTCCTGATATCAACAGAAGCAACATACGTTCCATTGGTTTGTTTCACAGCAGCGTACCATTTGATATTGCTCTGGTCACTCTTGCTCCAGACCGGTACGAGTATCTGGCTTACACCGTGAGCAGACTGAACACCTGAAATGATGACATCAAACGTTCCTTTCGAAGAATTGACATTTGCGACCGTAACATCTGCCACAGATGGTTTGGGCAGATTTAAGGAGGTGCTTCCCAGGAATTTAAACGTTGAGCCGCAGACAGCATATGCATGGACATGAAAATCTCCATATGACCCGTGCGCTTTAATATCCAGATTATATGATACTGCAGAGCCGGACTTTGTGCCCGTATACCAGACAAGATCATCCTGTCCGCCTTCCTCACTCCAGACCGCGAAATATACCTTGTCATACCCGCCGGGAACAATTACTCCGGAAGCCGTTAATTTATAAAATTCTCCCGCCGTGTCACTCTGCACGGCTGACACTGTGCAGTCAGGCAGCGTGACCTTCGTACTGGTCGCGCCAATGAAGGTCATCATTTGAAGTTTGTCTACAAGATAAGCGTGAATCGAATACGTCCCGATCTGATAATCATGGTTGGCCAGATCCACATGTGCGATATAAGTTCCGTCACTCTGCGCCGAAGCCGTATACCACTTGATGTTGCTCTGGTCACTCTTGCTCCAGACCGGTATATAAACAGTATCTACACCAAGAGCTGAGTGAATTCCGCTGACAACTGCATCAAATGTACCGGCTGTACGGTTCACGTTTGTTACTGAAATACTGTCAGCCGACGGTTTCGTAACCGTAATCGATTTCGACCCTATGAATATCATAGAACCATCCGTAAGCTTAACATAGCAATGTATCTTATACTCCCCGTATGACTGATGGGATTCCAGATTTTCAGACACACTCCATGTATTACCGTTCCGCTTCCCGGCACACCACACAAGGTCATTCTGACCGCCTTCACTGCTCCAGATCGGAAAATACACCTGTGCAATATCATTTGAAGGATTTGTGATTGCGGCATATGCGCCGATATCCAGATGGCCGTCTGTGTAAGACGCGTCAAACGTCACGGAAGAATCGTACAGTGTAAACGATGTGCTGCAAAGCTTCGTGCTGCTTCCCGCGTAATAAACCGCCACGGAATAGCTTCCCGACAGACTGTCATGATTATCTCTGGAATCATCAAGCTCGTATGTCCCATACGACGTCTCCGTCATATCCGTAACGGTTTCCGACTGGCCGCCGCATGATATATGTGCTTCGACCGTTCTGCCCGTTGCCAGATTTTCCGCAGTAATGTGGAACGATCCGTCAAAGTCATTCCGATTGCTCACTGACACATCCGGATCGCTTTTCTTCTTAAGGCTGTACTGCTGCGCTATACCTGCGGCATCCGCTTTGCCGAGGGCGGTCAGATTCGTGTCACTCGAAAGGAATGCGGCATCCGAGGCGTTTGAAAGGAAAGCATGCTCAACGATAATACCAGGGATACCATATTCCTTGCAGTCATTATTAACCGTTAAATAATCTGCAATACTTCCGTCAGGATATGTACTTCCATTTGTTGAATCTCTTGCAACAATGCCGTTACCCCAGCTGTTTGTTGTAATTCCAAGCTTATTGATCTCGGCAAGAATTCGTTTCCCAAGATTTGACCCTTCTTCCGCAACTGCCGGCTTCCAGTTGCTGTTTTGAACGAATATGAGCGCACCATGTGCAGTCTCACCTGCGGAATTCATATGAAGCGCAACATAAACATCGGCACCGGCCGCTGCTGCTGCCTTGATCCGTGATTCATTATCTTCTCCGCTCGTAGTGCCAGGATATGGACAATTCAGTGTCGAATGTGTCATATATACTGTAACTCCGGCATATGTTTCCAGCTCCGCCTTGCAGGCAAGTGCTACTTTCAGATTTAATTCTTCCTCCTTAAGCCCGTTTCCGCTGGCACCCGTATGTGTCGAATCATGCCCCGGATCAATCGCAACAACCAGATTTGAGGATTCCGCACTGACCGTATCATCTGCCGCTGCAGTTTCTGTGCTGAGTGCCGCGAGGCCCTCCGCTACTGTCGTCGCTGAAGCAAGCAGACCATTTTCCGTATCAGAAGCAGATGACGCGTCATTCGTCTTATTTTGATTCTCTGTACCCTGATTCACTGTATCCGGATCAGCGCCGGCTTTCTCGAGAGCGTCGCTGATACTGTCGGCTTTTACAAAAGATCCGTCATCGTTGATTGTATATGCCGTCGTGCTTGTACCGTCATTATCCGAAAGTGCGTCCGACGGATCCGATGATACAGATGCCGGATCATCAGCAGCTACATTTGTAACCAGAAAAGACGTCTGGCTGCTGTCATCGCCGAAATCAATCTCATCCTCTGAAATTGTAGTGTTATTGGAAGAAGTATAGTTATAGACACACTTGTCAAGCGTAACCGCAAAATCTTCCGATACAGTTTCGTAAGAAAGTGAAAAAAGCATTGCCTGATCTGCTGTCCTGCTGCATGAAACAGTCTTCATGCTGCCTGAATTTTCCGTATAATAGAGCACGGCATCCGTCACATGCCGGGACGGATCAGCCACCGCAACAACAATATTCTCGGTGTCCGGTGTATGAAGAACACTCTGTTCAATATAAAGAATTGTCTGATCGGGATCGCTTGTATCGACATCCGCGTCTGTATCCGAAGCCGTGTCAGTATCCGCTGCCTCAGCACCGGCGGCATCTGAACTGCTGCTCCCTGCATCTGCATTATTTCCGCTTTCCGCATAAGAAGGCAGACACATCACTGTAATAATCATTATACAGAGAATAGCCGTCAATAAACGTTTTATTCGATCCATATCAACAACTCCTTCATAAGTCCCATTCTGATAAACAATTTAACATTTCCGTCAAAATTTCCAGTTTATTATATCAGCATACCACTAGAGCCGCTTATGCGCAATTGCGGGTGGCTAAAAAGACCTTAAAATTATCTTAACCTGCACTGGCCGCGGCTCCGGGAAATCAATGACTCATATTAATTCTGCTTTGTGTATAGAGATGCTGGATAAACACCTTTTGCAATCAGGTCGGCAAATGAACGCCGTACCATATCCCGATCCTCCTGATATGTGACTCCAAACCATTTATCTTTTGTCTCTAATACCCTGACACGGGCTTTCCCGCTTTTAATCAGTGTATCGATAACCGTCGGAAGAAGATATTCGCACTTCTTGTCCTCCTTGCCTGCACCCCGCAGGAAATCAGTAAAGCCTTCGTCAAGTATGTCGAAGATTTCCGGGGTAAGCCCCCACATATTCATCGATACATGGCTGCCAGCGTCCAGCGGCTCCACTGTCCCGTCCTCTTTGCGGACGCCGGCACCTTCCGGTGTTTTTACAATGTTGTATGTTTCACGGACGCCTGTTAAATATCCGGATCCGTCTACTTCACAGACACCGCGCGTAACCGTGCCGTTCTCGCTGAGTGTATTGCCAAGCAGAAAGCCCGCCATGCAGAACTGGCCGCAGGCTTTGGAAGGACGCTCCTCTGTCAGATACCGGTACACCTGCGAAAAGGCTTCCTTTCCATAATAATCATCTGCGTTAATAACAGCGAACGGCTCATTTACCGTTCCCTTGCAGGCCAGAACCGCCTGTCCCGTTCCCCACGGCTTCGTTCTTCCGTTCAGCTTATCTGCAAAGCCATCCGGAATATCGGAAAGCTCCTGAAAGACATATTCCGTGTCCATCTCCTTCGCGATACGGTCCCCGATAATCTCCCGGAAATCCCGCTCCAGATCCCGCCGGATAATAAAAACAACCTTGTTAAAGCCTGCCCGTTTCGCGTCATAGATCGAATAATCCATAATGATTTCCCCGTTCGGGCCCATTGCATCCAGCTGCTTTATACCTCCGCCGTACCGGCTTCCAATGCCTGCCGCCATAATGACAAGTGTTGCTTTTCTGCTTGAATCCTCCATATTGATGCTCCTCCTGTAACATTATTTTGTAAGATACGTTCCAAGAATACTGCTGAAATTCTCCGCCGTATCTCCCCACATATGACCCTCATAATCACGATATCCGTCAAGACTGTTGTCAAACCCGGTATTGATATAATTAAAATTCAGATATTCCACACCGCATGCATCCATGATATTCCGGAAATACGCATCTGCAGCCGCATAATCGGCCGATTTTTCCGAAAGCGAATCAGCCGGCACAGGCAGTACGATCACCGTCAGTTCAATTCCCTGCTGACTGCAGTATGATATCAGCCGTTTCAGATCATCGATACGGCTCTGCTTCACAATACTGCTGTCAAATGTAAGATAATTTACCTCCTTGTCCATCTGGATCCGTTTGAAATACATGAAGCCGTTGCTGTGAAAAACAGATGTACCGTCACCTACAATATCAGGGCTGTATTCTTTATATGCCTCAGAATTCTTCATCTGGAGGTTTTCGCTGAAATTCACAATTTCATTCCGGTGAAAAAGCCACGGAAACATGCCGATCCGAAAATCCTCGCTGAGGTTCTTGTCAAGATAATACTGCAGCTTTACCGTTGAAAACGGCATCGAATTAAAAATAAAAGGATCCTCGATTCCGGAATAATCGGCTGCGGTATAATAGCATGGATCCAGTTCATAGATCACCCGTTCCGGCCGGCACGTCCTCTCCGCTTCCTTTACAAGATACAGACAGTCCAGCGGATATTCCGCACCAAGACAAAGATTTGTGCTCTTCCTTCCGGTTACCTGGTCAACTGTTTCCGGATCAATGCTGCACTGGCCCTTTGATGTGCCAATAAAAACATCCTGCACACTGCTGTCGTTCAGACTGTGAATGCTGATACGCGCAAACGTATTCGGCAGAAGTCCGAAGCCAAGGAAGACATCGGCCGCCACAAAGACCGCAAGAAAAAGCGCGGCCCGGATCCAGTTCTTCTTCTTAGAACTGTGCATAGATAAAGCCGCCTCCTCCCAACAAAATATATCCGAAAACCGGAAGTGACAAAACAAGTGCAAAATACGCACACCACCGGACAGCCAGTGGTTTCCGGTCAAGTGATTCCCTTATATTTACACCATTTTCCCGAAGAACACTGACAATAAACAGCACAGCGCAGCCAAATGCCAGTATGATGAAATCCTTTCCGGCAAGGCCGAGATTCAGCAGACTTCCATCCGTAAGCGTGCGAAACGTAAAATCCCGGAACGTCGCACGCATCATGGCAAAGGATGCGCCCAGGCTGACCGCAATATCAAAATACCAGCTGATATTGACCAGTAAAAAAGTACGCAGAATCCGGAAGACATGCCATGCCCGGCTCTTGTCATCAATATGAAACACTTCAAAAGCACGTCTGTTTACAGGTGCCAGCAGATTTGCAAGCGCAATCAGCGCACCATTGTAAAAGCCGTACATCAGGTACTTCCAGGCAGCTCCGTGCCAGATGCCGACCACCAGAAAAACAATAATGTTCGCCAGTGCAACCGGAATCACACGTCCCGTCTGTTTTCCAAACTTCTTCTTCGTGATTTTTCCAAAACGATTCATCCAGTGAGAAAGCGAAATCGGATAAAAAATATAATCCTTCATCCACGTACCAAGCGTAATGTGCCATCTGTGCCAGAAATCCGTTATGGAAATAGAAAAATACGGCTGCCTGAAGTTTTCATCCAGTGTAATGCCGAAAATCTCCGCCACACCAAGCACAACATCCATGCCTCCGGAAAAATCCCCGTAAAGCTGGATCGAATACATCAAAACAGCAGCAACGATCGTCATGCCGTGATAATCCGAATAATTTCCAAAAACCTCTGTAACGATCACACCTGCCCGGTCCGCAAGTACCAGCTTCTGAAAATATCCCCACATCATTCGCTGCAGTCCATGCTCAACACGGATCAGATCGAACGAATGCTCTTCGAAAAACTGATGCGCAAGTTTGTCAAACCGGCCGATCGGTCCCTGAAGAAGCTGCGGGAAAAACGAAACAAACAGGGCGAAGCGGAACGGATTCTTCTCAGCTCTGAACCGTCCCCAGTAGACGTCGATCAGATAGCCCATTGACTGAAATGTGTAGAAAGATATTCCCAGCGGAAGCGCCAGATTAAGAAGCGCAAAGTTCTTATGAAAAAGCGCGTTGAAATTTGTGATTGTAAAATTCGAGTATTTCAGCAGGGCAAGCATTCCAAAATTCAATAAAAGACCGGCGATCAGAATTCTTCTCTTTCTGATCTTCTTTGACTTCCTGTCTTCATCGGTACTGTTTACCGCATCAATCCACCGCGCGGTTCCATATGTCGTCAGCGTCGTAAAGAGCAGGAAAAACAGCAGCTTTACACCTGCTGCTGCATAAAAAATATAACTGAACACCAGTAAAACAATCCATTGGTATCTTGCCGGAACGATATAATAAACGAATGCTGCCGCAAGTACAAACAGCAGGAATTCCATGGATATAAACGACATCTGCTAAGCCTCCATGAGCCTCTGCACCATTGCCCAGAGTGATTCGGCGCTGTTAAAATTGGAGGGAACAATATCAACCGGCGTCACCTCAATATCGAAGGTATCCTCCAGTTCTCCGACAATAGACAGAATATCAAAAGAATCCAGAATATCATTATCGATCAGACCCTTTTCATTTTCAAAATCTACGCCGCTTTTAATCTCTTCCAGTATTTCAAGCACTTTATCCATATTGATCTCCTTATTCTTTCCCGCCTGGCCTTATGGCCGGAAATTCAGCTCATCTGTACGCACCGTATCCCGCATCAGTCTCAGCCCCTTGTCCTTCTCAAAAAAGTATATGCGCGGCATATCCCTGCTTAAAAAAAGATACATGCTCTCGGTCGATGAATAAGCTCCTGTATTTTCAAATATCAATATATCATTAACCTGCGGATTGCGCAACGGCATGTTTTTGACGAGCACATCCCCGACCGTGCAGAGTGAACCGCATACAGTCCACGGCGCAAGCCTGTCTTCCATCTCAAGTCTCTTTTCCGACAGATGAAGGAAATGCGGAATTCGCATGCCAAGCGTCTGTCCGTAATAATTGAGATGATTTATGCCGCCGTCCACAATTAAATACTTCTGCCCGTCATTCTCCTTGGCATCCACGATCTTCACCGCGTAATATCCGCATCCGGCCGCAATATATCTTCCCATTTCAAGTGTAATATGCCCGCGGTAGTGCATTCCGCGAATAAGCTGCAGAAACTCATTCATTACCGCTTCATCATTCACTCTCTGCTCTTTTTCAAAATACGGCACAAAAAAGCCTGGGCCGTATTCCAGCTCATGTGTAACAAAACCATCTTCAGTATAAAACCTTTGAATTAAGTCATCGAGAAAATGCAGCTCATCACGCACCTTCTCAAGATGCTTCTTCTGGGTTCCCGAATAATACTGGAAGCCTGTAAAAACAAGATTTGTGTATTCATCTCTGGAACGAATCACCGAGGACACTGTCTCTCTGTCACAGCCAAACTGATTTCCGCTTGATATCCGGATCAGAACTTTAATAACAAGCTGAAGCTTCTTCGCCGCTTCCTGAAGCAGACGGAGCTGCGACAATGATTCCGCTGTATAGATACCCTTTCCTCCATATGTTTCAAGAATCCGCTCAATATCCTGCGAATCCTTATATACACCGGAAAGCACAATCTTCTCCATTGGAATGCCGGCCCGTTCACAGATACGAAATTCTCCCGGCGAACATACTTCGAACCCGTCAACAACCGGCGCAATTACCTTCGTTAAAAACGGATTAGCCTTTATAGCATAATAAATACTGATATCCGTGCCGAATACACGGTATATCATTTCCATTCGCTCCTGAAGCGATTCCAGGTCAAAAATATAAGACGGCGTTTCAAAATCCTCTGCCATCGCATGCAGCAATTCTTCTCTCATTTCAGCGTCCCTGCTTTCCTGAAGCGGCATTCTCCGTAAAATATGTATTCTGCAGCGTCTTCCTGTCAATCTTGCCGTTTGCCGTTACAGGCAGACAGTCTAACCTGCGGAATACATTCGGAATCATAAAGGACGGAAGAATCTCAGAAATAACAGCAACAATCTGTTTCCGGTCAGCATTTCCCTGATAGAAAGCATAGATTCGTTCCTTCTCCTGCCAGTATAATACACAGCTTCGTTCCAGCCCTTCAACACGTTCCATCGCGGCTTCAATCTCCCCGAGCTCGATCCTGTGACCCATGTGCTTGATCTGAAAGTCCTTTCGGGATACGAAGCAAAGATCGCCATCCTCCTGATAATATGCCAGATCTCCTGTTTTGTACACGATATCACGAAATCTGCAGTCAAGCGGATTCTGAATAAATGACAGTGCCGTCTGCTCCGGATTATTGTAATATCCCAGTGCCAGACATGTCCCGCCGACACAGATTTCACCATGAATACCAGGCGTCTTCGATGTGATAAGCCGGCTATCCTCATCCAGCAGGAAAACCCGCTCTCCCGGGAAGGCATGTCCGATAGGCAGCGCCTCGCCTGGTTCAAAGTTTCGTTCAATCCTGTAGTATGTACAGTTGCAGGTAATCTCCGTAGGTCCGTAGACATTAAAGAAAACCGCTCGGGGCAATGCCTGTCTCCAGATATTTAGATGCTTCACCGGCATGACTTCGCCGCTGAATATAATTTTCCGGACATGTTCCGGCACACGATATTCCAGCCCTCTTAATGAAGAAATGATACAAAGCGCAGAAACTGCCCAGATCAATGCAGTAACTTCTCTGTCACAGATATAGTCAAGCAGATCCTTTGGAAAAGAAAAAAGCTTCCGCGGAATCATCACCATAGACGCTCCCCTGGAAATCGTCGAGTAAATATCCTTGACGGAAACATCAAAATCAAAGGGCGCCTGATTTCCAATAACATCAGAGCGCGTTATGCCGCATATCTCAGTAAAAGAATCAATGAATTCTATAACAGAAGCATGTCCGACCACAACACCCTTCGGCACACCTGTGGAACCTGATGTAAAGTTGATATAAAGAGGATCTGTCGAGGATGACTGGCGCCGGATATCCTTCAGCGCATCTTCATCGGCTATTCCCCTCATCAGGCGGTCCACACGAATAACAAGACCATTATATGAAAGGGACCTCGCATATTCCTCATGCTCCTTGTCCGTCACAAGTACCTGTGCATCCAGAATGGTGAGAATCTGTTCAAGACGTGAGGCCGGAAGACGCGGGTCAAGCAGAGAATACGGACAGCCTGCATAAACAATTCCAAAAAAGGCCTCTATTGTGCGGACACCCTTCTCCATCATAACTGCTACAGGACGGCGCGGAGTCGCAAGGCGGATCAGCGCTGTGCCAATCCGCCTTGACGCCGCAACAACCTCTTTATAAGTGGCACTCCGCTCGTTGTCAGAAAAAGCCAGTTTCTCCGGCAGTTTTGACTCGGAATGCTCCAGATATTCCAGTACATTTGTCATTCTTCACACTTCCTGTGATATAATTCGAATTTTAATCCTTTTGAAAATTATATCAGATATCATACCATTAATCCACCTTGTAAACAAGATATGAAAATGTGAAGTGACGGAACAGCAGGCTGCAGGGAATTTAATTGTCTGCTTTCCGCGGCCTGTGATTTCCGGCATGCCTTTTCCTATACAGAACCGCTGCCGTTCCGGCAAGCGCACTGGTCATTAACAGCAGGAACAGCCCGCCCTGCTGGTCATCCCCTGTTAAAGGTACGGAAGCCTTCTCTTTGACGACTGTTCCCGGACTGTGCCCGGACTTTACCGGCGGTACGGCAATTTTGCTGTCCTCCATTGTAAAATGCTGTTCTTCCGCTGTATCCAGTACCGTAATCTTCATATCAGCTGCTGTTTCATATCCTTCCGGTGCCGATGCTTCGTGAATTACATATGTACCGGCTTTAATGCGGAAAATACTTTCCTCTTCCGTTCCCGTTGTCCATTCGGCCGCGATATTTCCCTGTTCATCAATCAGCTGCAGACGGGCTCCTTCAAGAAATGAATGATCACTGCTGTCCTGCTTGCCAATCAATACTTTAATAAAGTCCTCATTCATAACAACCTTCTGTGAAGACTCTCCTGTGTCTACTGTAAACTCAATATCCTGAGATTTCATATACCCTGCCGGTGCCGCTGTTTCGTGAAGCCTGTAGCTGCCTGGAAGCAGCCGGAATGATTTCTCCGTATCGCTGCTTCTGAAATCATATAAAACCGCACCGCTGCTGTCCAGTATCTGAAGCGCCGCTTCCGGCACCGCCTTCCCTGTAGCCGCATCAGTTTTCAGAAAAGTGACATTCCGCTTCCACACTGCCTGAAAGCCAGTCGGAGAAGCCGTATCCGGAGAATATTCAAGTGTGCCGACAGCCTGAGTATTATCTCCTGTCCGTACAATGACCGCAATACAGGAATGCGTTATGGAACCGGCTATTGAAGTGAAATCCGTCACACCCGCATAATCCGGAGAGGCCTTCAGGCGGAATTTCGTACCTCCTGCTATGCTTACCGTACCTCCTTGCTGTTCTTCCCCCGTATCTTCATTATAAAATGTTATTTCCGCCGGGATTTGAAAAGATGCCGAATTTCTGACATCTCCCTGCATTGTAATAATACCGGTTGTCTGTTCCGTACCGGAAAGAACCGCTTCCGACAAGGACGGAGAAAAGCTTAGCCCCGTTTCCGGTACCGGCGGAGCATTCTGAATCCAGTTGATCACATTCCAGACACCGCTGTTTTCAAGGGATTCCTGCGTACATCCCGTAAACGCGCCGTCACCGCTGAAAAAATAGCTGAGAGCAATATGGGTCAGAATATATGCCGACATATCATCAAGCTGGCTCTGACTGAACAGTTCATGTTCACCCGGACCGCCCATTCCATAATACAGGCCTTTACGAATTATTTCATTCGACAGGACCTCCGCTGCGTAATTTCCGGAATCAGGTGTACCGAGTGCACTTTCCAGACAGTACGCTGTATTGCCGTTCAGAGTAAAATAATTCGTACTGTAACTGCCGAGTCCTTCCGGATATATGATTTCCTCTCCAACCTCCAGCTTCGCGCTGCTGCCCTCCATTGCGCTGTACCCGCCGTTTGATACAATAACGGTGCTGTCCTCCTCCGCCGCGTATACATGAGCACCGCATAGCAGTGTTATAAATGACACGGCTGCTGCAAAATAAACTGCTGCTTTTGACATTATTACCTCCTGATGTTGTTATATTCAGGCAGCGTGACATTCCCTCAATCATCACATATTGCCTGTTCGCATAAGTATATCATTTATTTCTCACTTTTTACGCTTACTTTACTTATTCTACTTACATTGCACAGCTGCATTCCGTGCCGATGTCCAGGCTTTATAAAGCAGATCCATGAAAAAACGCATAGAAAAAGCAGAAAGAGAATACTTCCGGCTCTTTCTGCCCTGCCTGGGATATTTCATCTATTATTCTGTGACGGAACTGCAGATATGAACGATTTCAGACTTTTTCAGCATCCTGTAGATGCTTTCCATTGCCTTTTTCCGTATCCTGTTAATCGTATTGGGGTTCCTTCCGGTTTCGTGCTGCAGCTGATACCAGGAAACATGATTCACATATAAGCTGCAGAATATCTCATATTCATCGGGATCCGCCAATTCTTCACCGGCATGCCAGACCGCCTCCGTGAAACACCACTCAGCCGCCAGAACATGCATCAGCTTCGCGGCATGACCTGTCTGATCCGGCCTGTTTCCCTGACCTTCCGGTCTGTCATATTCCAGAACGGCACTTTCAACAGCACTCTTATAGTAATGCATTCTGCGAATATAATAATCACGAAGTCTGCCGTAATTCTTCAGTATATATTCGATCCGTCCGATCGCAGTCTCTTTACTGTCAAAAACCATTCCCATTCTCCTGTCAGTTAACTAATGGTTATTTCCCTGGTAAAATAATAATATCCTCAGGTGCTCCGACAATTTCGCAGTACATCCTGAATTGCGCGGGTTTCGGTATGATTCGTCCGTGCTCCCAGCTGATGATCGTACTCTTGTTAAGTTTCATCGCCTTTGCCACATCTTCCTGCGTTAAATGGGCGTTTACACGGGCTGCCGCCATGCTGATCCTATACTGTTCCATCCAGTACCACCTCCTCATACCATAATACATAACTTGTTGTTATCTGTCAACAATAAGTTATATTATTCCTTTTTCTATTGAAGTATCATAACTTATATTGTATAATCTGGAATAAGGAGAGATAAACATATGCGAGAAGAAGACATCGACAAGATCATTGCCAGAAATATATCGAGCTATCTGGCCGAGAGCGGCAGAGACCAGCAGGACTTTGCCGATTATATGAATGTTTCACAGGCTACAATCTCATACTGGTGCAAAGGCAATAAGCTGCCCCGCATGAACAAGATTGATCAGATATGCAGTTATTTCAACATCAGCCGCTCTGATCTTTTTAATGACAGACGCAGCAGTACATGCCGCGATGATGCCTGCGCGGCCGATTCCGGCCTGACAGAGCTGGCATCATATCTGAATTCCGATAAGACGGCAAGAGACATACTGAACGAATCGCGAAAGCTCAGCAAGGAAGACAAGATGCTTGTTTACAGGCTTATGGTAAGCATAAACGGCGGCAGTAAGCATGACAAATAATCTTCTGTTTTCATTTATCCGATATTTGCCGGCATGAAATATACGAAATAGCTGATAAGTGCCAATGCCACGAAGAAACAGCTGACCCCCGCAATCACTATCTTTTCAATCTTTTTCCCGCTCCACCCAGGCAGTGCAAACCACTGCTGATATCCGTATGCTGTCAAAGCTGCGAGACATGTCAGCATCGGCAGAAGATATCTGCCCTGCGGCTGGAAATCTGACGTATAGGAATAATAGAAGCTGATGCCCACCGTCAGAATAACGGAAATAATCATTATTATCATCAGAATAAGCTTATTCCATTGCTTCTTGACCGTAAATTTCAAAACAGACGGCCGCAGAATAAAAATGATTCCGATCAATCCGGCACGCAGCGCAAATCTGGCAAGATTGTTAAGCCAGTGCGCGATGAAAATCGTCATATAGCCAAATGCAGCAATAAAGCTTACCAGCGATGTTCTAAGCCAGTGATACTGCTTAAACATCTCCTCGACTGTTATGCCCTTCTGCATAAGTGAAAGCCTGTTTGATGGCTTGAACTGTTCCTTGGCATACAGCTCGGCGCACCTGTTGCATGCATCCAGTCCAAGGATATCTCCGTTATACAGAATGTAATTTCTGACAAACCACCAGCCAGCCAGAACTGCTATGACACATATTACAAGCAGCGCCCTGCCGGCTGTTTTCTTTATTCTGGCTTTACCGGAAAGCTTATCTGTCCTGTGAAGACTTGTCAGCAGGAACAGCACAAGAGATGTCAGAAGGAACCCATACGTATTGTAATATGAAAGCAGACAGCACGAAAGCGCGATTCCCAAACCTATGCAGTGTTTTCGGCTCCAGTCTGACTTCATTCCAAGAACCCACATGTAAGCTGTAAGTGACGTGGAAAACAAAGCCATCGAATCGGTATTGACATAAGAACAGATAAACACCGCTTCCGGCAGAAGAGACGAGATTGTAATCATCATCCACTGATACCATTCCTGCTCAGGAAAGAGCCTGTCGGCAAGCTTCATTACCACATAAGCATTTCCGATGCCGAAGAGGATACTCGGCATTCTTGCAGCCATAAGCAGCGCAAACGCCTCTGTCGTAAAAATGCTGGTGATTTTCATAAAAATTCCGCCGATAATATACGGCGTTATGGGATTAAAGCCGTATGAATTTCCCCATAAAACATTCAGAATTTCAGGATCGGAACCAACCGGCATTCTGCCGTGATGATAGATATATTCAGAAATCTGGTAACGCATGCCCTCATCCGGAGATACACTCAGCTTCTGAATATACGCCCACATAAACAGAAATATAAACAATAAAATCAAATATAGAATTCTGATATTTTTCCTGGTAAAAAAAGCTTTGCAGACTTTCATGTACCCTTCTCTTTCCCTTCCATCGTTTCATTATCACACGAACATGTATATACTGCAAGCTGCATTTGTAAGTATTTAAGAAATAATAATATCTTTCACTCATTCACCGGTATCTGCTTTCCGTCAAATCCGCGCTTTACATACAGATACATCATTGCTGTAACAATCAGCCAGAACCATGTTGTCGGGTTGCTGAACCATGTGGAGAAAAATGAAAGCAGCAGATAAATCGCAATCTGTCCGTATAGAAGAACCGTAATCGGATTTCTGGATCGTTCCGAAATTCTGCGGAGTCTTCGGCATACATATCCCAGAAGCCACGCAAACACACCGATTCCTGCAATGCCAAAGTCATAATATGCATCATAAAACATTGTCAGCGTTGTAAGCTCCTGCTTCGTCGTATACACCGGCATTGATACAAGCTGTTCAAAGCGGAACTTCAGACCGGTAAATGCAAAGAACGGAAAGAGCATGCGCAGCCCCCATGTATGATGCGGCAGATTTTCAACCAGACAGTTAAAATTATCATAATTATTACTGATATAAATATACGGCTGAGTTATGAAAATCGGTATGTCCGTATTCTTCATATCAAAAACACTGTTCAGATAGGAAGCAGCATGATGTCTGAAAAAGGTCAGAACAATGCACGCCGGTATCAGGACTGCGATAATCATCACGATATACCTGAGCCGGATATTCTTCGACAGATACAGATAAACCGTAACAGCGAGAAGAAATGTGAAGATCAGCTGTGACCGTGAAACGCACAGGACAGGAATTACAAGTGATATTGCCGTACAAAGCCAGACTGTACGCCGGGCCTTCGTATTCCGGTCATCGCAGAGCTTATAATACATCAGTACAAGCGCCGGTACAAAGATAAAACAAACCGTGAAATAATGAACACCCGGAATATGAAAATAGGAATATGCATGCGGCTTATCCGACAGGATCGGAATAAACTTTAAATACATCGATTCCGTCAGAAAGGCAGCCGCAGATACAGCTGTCGTAACCGTGATACAGACAAAAAGTCTGTGTCTGGTAAGCTCATCACTGTTCAGCCCGCTGCGTTCCGAACCTGTTGTGCTTCTGCCGAACCACCTGCATTCCAGGCCAAGCCAGAAACAAAGATACGCCAGCATGAAACAGATCCATGTAACCGGAGACCAGTCATGCTGAAGATTGCTGAGCTTCAGACACGATAAGCTCTGTCCTCCAATCCATGACAAGGAGAACAGCGCCCGAAAATCAATCAGATTTCCTGATTTCAAATAACTTACAAGATAAAGATATACTGCCAGAAAAGCAAGCGGTATCCCGGAAAGAAAATAATTTCTGCATTGAGCTAAAGAAAAGCTTAATGCATAGCAGCTAAAAAAAAGAATGAGCTGTGCCTTCGTACTCGTAAGCAGAGTCTTCATCGATTACTCTCCCAGTCCGCTTTCAATAATACCAACCACATGACGAAGCGCTTCCTCTTCATCCTCACCTTCGCAGATCAGTTCAATCTCATCACCGCATTTTACACACGCGCCAAGCACACTAAGCACGCTCTTCGCGTTCGCCGTAAAGTTTCCGAACTGAAACGATATTTCACACGAATACTTTATTGCTTCTCCGCAAAGAACACCCGCCGGATTCAGATGCAGCCCGGTAGGATTCTTAATCGTAACCATCTGTCTGACCATGATAGGAACTCCCTCCTGCAGTACATTCCCTGCACTCTTTATTCTTTCGTAAGTATGACCGTGACCTTTATGCTTTCAGTCAGTGTACAGCCGCCGGGCGGTACTACCGTTACTGTCAGATCATAGGTTCCGGCTTCCGTAATATTTCTGAGATCAATGGATACCTGCAGAGATGAAGCTGCAAGTGATGCGAGATTCTCCTCCGAGCCCTGGAATTTCAGGCTCAAATCAGCTGTGTTCTGATATGTCAGCTTATAACCGTCCGGTGCGTTCTGCACCTGTATGGATCCAACCGGATAATTGACTGTCTTTGAACCGTATGATTCGATTACCGCAGTCACAAGAATCTTCCCGGATTTCTCGTCTGCAGTTGAAATACCGGTTGGAAGGTAATCCTTGATATTAATGACGCTCTCTACCGTACTCGTCGCATTCGTAACGTCAATCAGACTGCCGGGAATAACAATCGAATCAATGGAATCAAGCATTGTCCGGCTGCCGACCAGTTCAAGTGTATCCGGCTCACACGATACGGAAACAAGATTATACCCGGAAGCCGGCACTCCGGAAGCAGCAGCGGTAACCGGCACTGATTTTGTCTGAAGCACGGATACGGAAACTGTAACACCATCATCTCCGACATTCGTTGTCAGAAGAGAATCATCAATCAGATTATTCTGGGCATCATAGAACAAAATACTGCCTTTTACAGAAGCATCGGCTGATAAGCCGGAAACATCAATTGTAACAACCGCGGATGAAATACTCTCAACCTTCGATTTCGGGCCGCTTATCGTAATATTATCCGGCGAAACCGACGTTGATTCAATGAAATACCCGTCCCGGGGCGTACCCGTTGCAGAAACAGTAACGGGAAGCTTTACACTTTCGTTATCTTCAATCGATATTCTCATATTCAGAGGATTCGCCCTTGCTTCCTCATACCGGCCCTCAAAAGACGGAATTGTAACCGTAATCGGAACCATTGAATCCAGCTGAAGATTCTTGATATCGGCAGTCGCGGATATATCACTGCGGTCGATGTTCTTAAGAATGGAACGCTTTGCCTTGACTGTCACAGTAACAACATTCGTATCATCAAGAACCTGATAAATCTTTCCGTCATTCGTTATCAGCGATTCATTCTGTGCCTTCACAGTCACCCCGGAATACTGCTTAGTATCCACAGGATCATCTACATTTACAATTGCAAGCCAGAGAAGAAACGCAAAAACGAGTGCTATCACTTTAAGACCAATATTACTGGTCAGACGATTCCGCATGCTTCTCCTTTCCCTTCCTTCGGCGCCAGAAGCTATGCCTGTCCGCCGGCTTGTTCTGAATGTATGCCAGCTGACGGCGAAGCTCGTCCGCATTAACATTTCTTATTAATTTTCCTTCAAAGGCATAGGACACAAAGCCCGTTTCCTCCGAAACAACAATAATCAGCGCATCGCTCACTTCGCTCATTCCAAGTGCGGCACGGTGACGTGTGCCAAGCTCCTTGCTGAGCTCCCTGTTGTCAGATAGCGGCAGGTAGCAGGTTGCCGCGACAATCCGGTTGCCGCGCACAATAATCGCCCCGTCATGAAGCGGTGTGTTGTGCTCGAAAATATTCAGCAGCAGCTGGCTGGATACCAGCGAGTCCATCATAATGCCGGTACGTTCATATTCACGCAGCCTGATATTCTGTTCAACGACAATTAAGGCACCTGTCCGTTCCTTGCCCATTTCATAGCAGGCACGAATGATATCATTTACAACACGGTCCGTAAAGCGCCCGTCCGAGCCGGGATCGTTGGCCCCGAGCAGACTGGCAAGCAGATTCTTCTCACCAAGCTTTTCAAGTGCTCTCCGAAGTTCCGGCTGGAATACAATAATTACCATTATAATCAGTATGCTGACGGACTTCTGGACGAGCCAGAGAATCGCGTTCATGTGAAACAGCCATGCGAAGAAAATAAAAATGGTAATAATGATAATCCCGCGAAGCAGCATCCATGCTTTGGTATTCTTAATCCAGGCCAGAATCTCATACACGAGAAAAGCAATGATAAGAATCTCAACAATATCCGTTACTTTAATATCGGGCATAGAAAGCCAATACAGATATTTCTCTGCAAATGCGGAAAAATTTGACATGCTTCTCAGCCCTCCCTGTTGCTTTCGCTATCTTCCTGCCTTCTTTTCAATATCACGTTCAATATCCGCCTCTTCCTCTTCCGTAAGGATCGGCCGCTCCGTACGTCGGGGACCCTGCCCATGGCTGATCCGCTTCACTGTCTTCTCCGGAACCGACATCGACACCTTGGGCACTGCCTTGACATAATAGTAATACTCATCATCCTCATACTGAACAAATTTCGTTCGCGAATAATCGACAGTAAACAGAAACAGCTCCAGCACCAATGCCAGGACCAGCGACAGAATACTGCCCAGGATCAGCATCACATAATCAATCTTCACATCAAATGCAATGTTTCCGACAACAAAAACGACAAAATCCAGCAGCAGTCCGGCTGCAATTGCGAAATCCCATGAATGGTCAATGGACTGTCTCCGGATGGCATAGACGACTGTAATGACAATAGCAAATGCGATAATCATCAGAATCATCTGTTTGTTCTGAAGCACATTCTGCACAAAATAACTGATCCTCGTCACGGCATCCGATTCATCCGCAGTCGAAACGCCGGCCGCATATACCGTCACATAATGAATAATATAATAAATCATGACACCGCATCCGACGGAGACCATGGAAAGCGGCGTGGCCGTAAGTCCGAGCGCAACCGGCATGATATACGGTATCTTAAGCGCGCACGCCAGCGGCGTAAGCAGCAGTACGATCGCCTGTTTCGGCACAAAGCGGAAATACAGGATAAACATTACAAGCATAATCGCTCCTGTGACCGCCATAACTTCAATGGAAAGCTTATAAAGCTGAATCAGAATAAGTGCCGCCGCAAAAAGCACCGTGCCGTTGACAGGCAGAAACATGCAGATAACAGAAAGACCTGCCAGTATAATAGGATTGGTCAGAGACTTCATGAAGCCAAGGCTGCTGCTTATTGCTGTAAATACAACAAGCGCAAGGGCAAACTGAAAAACCTTGTCAATAAACATGGAATTCTGGGCATAAAATTTCTTCAGACGCTCACGAAAAACGAGTAACGTTTTCATTTATTGATCTCCTTCCGAATTCTCGGCTGCCGCCTCCGCTCTTTCTTCCTGTTCATACAGTCTTTCAAGTCTGCGAAGCTCCGCATAATATTTCTTCACATCACGGCGCGCAATACGGTGCTTTCTGGAAAAATGCGTATAAGCCATAATCAGATATGCCGTCAGTATCACGGCAAAACCCACAATAAGCAAAACAAGAAATCTCACGAAATTGCTGACGGTGAGCGCTCCAAGGATCTGCGTCATAAACATGGCACCGCCAATCACCAGCAGCAGGGCATAGCCAAGGACAACCCATAAAGTCGTGGCGATCATATGAATTCCCACATAATCCCGGCGGTAATAGCTGCTTATCTTCAGCTTTCTGCTGCCGCTGCCCTGTTCAAAAAAGGCCAGATCCGTCATTATTTTAATACGATCTTCACTTAGCATAAACCCCTTATTATCCTTTCAGAAATGAATCTAAACAACACCAAGTATACCATAGGACAAAAGCAGAATCAAGCACCGCCGGCAATGGAAACCGTCATGAAAAAGACATCTCTGGCTCCGGCTGTTTTCAACGCTTCCGCGCATCTGTGAACTGTACTCCCTGTCGTATAAATATCATCAATGATAAGAATCCGCTCCGGTACCCGGCCGCTGCATCGGAATGCATGTGCCAGGTTCCAGCTCCGCATGGCAGGTCCTAAATCCTTCTGGGCAGAAGTCGATTCTGTTCTGGAAAGGACATCCGCCATTACCTCGAGGTTCAGAAAACCGGCCAGCTGCCCCGCAAGCACCTCCGCCTGGTTATAGCCCCGCTTCTTCAGTCTGTCACGGTGAACCGGCACGGGAACAAGTGCGTCGATCCGCCATCCGCGGATATGACTGCCATACCGGTCCGCCATTTCCGACGCATAAAATCTGCCGTATTCTTTCCGCCCGGCATATTTGAACTCGAAAAGCGACTGCTTCATGTATTCATCGTGAAGCCACACCGCTCTGCCCTCTCTGCAGGCGATTCTGCGCCTTCTGCAGTCATTGCAGTATTCATCCCTGCTTCCATCGGGAAGCTGCCTTCCGCATAAACAGCACCTTGGTTCCTGAATATACGTCAGTCTGCCGAGGCAGTCCTTATGCACATACTCCTCATGCGGATTAAGTGCCTTCCCGCAGACCGCGCAGCGGCGCGGATATATAACATCCAAAAGCCTGTACCCTTTCAAATTCATCCTTTCCGGAATACATCTCTCTCCGGATCAGCCGCCCTGCTCTCCGGTTTCACGGATACACCCCGCAAGTCCTGTGTACCGTCTCTGCTCTCTTGTATTGCGGATCATTTCATTGAGCGTATCTTCACTTCCGAGAATCGTGACACATTTACGTGCACGCGTCACTGCTGTATAAAGCAGATTCCTGTTAAAAAGCATCTGAGGCCCGTTAAGCAGCGGCAGGATTACCGCCGGATACTCGCTCCCCTGCGACTTGTGGACCGTAATGGCATACGCAAGGTCCAGCTCGTCCAGTGACGCAAAGGAATATTCCACTTCCCGGTTCTCATCAAACAGTACCGTTACCGTCTCATCAAATGTACTGATCTGCGTGATAATTCCCGTATCACCGTTGAAAACCCCCGTACCGTCGGACGTTACAATGCCTCCTCTGCCGCGGATCTTCCATACCAGCTGATAGTCATTCCGGATCTGCATGACCTTATCGCCCGTCCGGAAAAGCACATCCCCGGCCATCTTCTCTTCCTTGCTCTCATCGGGCGGGTTCAGATACTGCTGAAGAATCCTGTTCAGGCGCTCAACACCGAGAGGTCCCTTACGTGTCGGCGTAATCACCTGTATTTCTGACTGATCCGCTTCAATGTAGCCCGGCAGCTTATCCTGAACCAGCGTAATAATATTGCTGATAATCCTGTTCGGATCACTCCGCTTCAGGAAAAAGAAATCACGGCTGTCATTGCTCAAATCAACCGGTTCGCCGTTATTGATCCGGTGCGCGTTCAGAATGATATCGCTCATAGCCGCCTGCCGGAAAATCTTCGTCAGCATGACGACATTAAAAGCATGTGAGGCAACAATATCCTTAAGCACACTGCCCGGTCCTACCGACGGCAGCTGGCTCGTATCCCCGACAAGAATCAGATGCGTTCCGGCTGTCAGTGCGGAAAGCAGTGCGTTCATAAGCCAGATATCGACCATGGACATTTCATCAATAATAACAACGCCGCATTCCAGCGGATTGTCCGCATTCCGGTCGAAGCTGCCGCTACCGTATCCGGAAATTCCCGCGTTCACTTCCAGCAGCCGGTGTATCGTCTGTGCTTCATATCCCGTAGCTTCCGTCATGCGCCGCGCCGCCCTGCCTGTCGGAGCCGCCAGCCGGATATCGCAGCCTTCCTCACGGAAGTACCGGATGATCGTATTAATCGTTGTCGTCTTGCCTGTTCCCGGACCGCCCGTAATAACAAGCAGACCATTCCTTACGGTTTCCGCAACAGCCGTACGCTGAAGATCATCCAGCACAATGTGCTCTTCTTCCTCAATCCTCCGTATCCGCCGCGAAAGATCGCGTTCCTCCACACTGTACTTTATATTCAGCGCATGCAGCATTTCGGCGGTATTGCGCTCCATATAATAATACTGGGCCGCATACACGGCACTGCTGCCGCTGTCGCTGCTTTCACGCTCCTCATCCGTCTCCCGGAGCACGACTTTCCGGTCAATCGCCAGATCCATGACAAACTTGTCAAGATCCTCCGGCAGTATGCCGAGCATCTCTCCTGTTCTTGAAAGGAGCTGCCTGCGCGGCAGATACACATGACCTTCCCCTGCCGCCTGCGCTAATGTATAAAGAAGACCGCTGCGGATACGAAACTCTGAATCCGTCTGTATGCCTACCTTAGATGCAATCTCATCCGCGATCTGAAAACCGATGCCGTC
>Ga0163159_1000876_pt1 | contig 32158 bp, 25 predicted proteins | sample BioMet9_FD_108702 | JGI IMG/M metagenome (GOLD analysis project Ga0163159, IMG submission 108702) | Microbial communities from bioreactor (seeded with sewage sludge) at Lawrence Berkeley National Lab, California, USA - Biofuel... | ecosystem: Engineered > Bioreactor > Anaerobic > Unclassified ... | reverse complement strand
TCGTATCTGCAGGCAAACAGTCAGCTGATTATCTACCTGCCTGACCGCATGCTTACGTACAGGATCTTTGCAGGCGTCGTTTTTGACGACCGCCACCTGCTTCTTGCCTACCCGCTTACCGACCCGGAAAGCTGCCGCTCGTATCTCGACGCACTCGGCAGTGTGCGCGACATCAACAGCCACCTCGACACAAGTGTTCCGGTCGATGAACACAGCCGTCTTGTAACGTTAAGCACATGCCTGAACACAAAGGCCAATGCCCGCTTTCTTGTAACGGCGGTACTGACCGGTGAGGAAATGGCCGATGGCAGATAACCGCAGGAAAATTCTTACCATCCTTCTGGCCGCCGCATGTATCACGGCCGCCGTAATAGCCGGACTATTATTATCAGCGGACAGGAAGCGTTCCATAGACGCCGCGTCAGGCTCTGCCGCGGTCTCCGCATCTTCATCAGGCGAATCCGACATGGATTACCGGCACATTACATATCATGGTACCAATTACACCTACAACAGCAGTCTAAAGACGATACTCTTTCTCGGTATCGACAAAACAGGCGATATGGTGAGTCAGGACTACCCGGGCTACGGCGGACAGGCCGATACGATTCTGGCTCTCATACTCAATCAGGACGACAGCACATTGAAGATCCTCGGCATTCCGCGCGACACCATGACCACGATTGACATCTATGACCAGAACAATCGCTGGTACGCGTCCGAAAACGCCCAGATCACACTGCAGTACGCGTACGGTGACGGAGCCTCCCGCAGCTGCTGGCTCATGAAGAATACCGTTTCACGCCTGCTTCTTTCCATGCCCGTTTCAGCTTCTGTTTCGCTCAATATGGACGGTCTGGACACGATTATAGACAAAATCGGCGGTGTGACCATCACAATGCCGGAAGACTACACGTATATCGATCCATCCTACGTTTCCGGCGCGTCCGTCACTCTTGACGGAAAAGCAGCCGAAGCATTCGTCCGCTACCGCGACACATCCGTGCCCGGAAGCAGCCTTCCCCGCCTCGACCGCCAGTCTGTCTTCGTTAAAGCATTCCTCGCCCAGCTTAAAAAAGCCAATTACAGCAGCAGCCAGATCGATCAGATGATCAACCTGGCTGGTGACTCCATGTATACCGATATGGACGCTGAAAGCCTGCGTTCACTCTATTCTTATTCCATCTCCGGCGATATGATTACCCTTCCCGGCGAAATGATACAAGGGGAAACATATGACGAATATCACGTAAGCAGCGACGCGCTTCAGTCGGAAATCATCCGGCTCTTCTACAAAGCGGATGACTGACTTCCACATTTCTACTGCTGGAACGGATCTGTGAAATATCCGTACGGCGACACATCCTCTCCCGCTTCCCGCAGATGAGACGTATCTCCCATGATCTGGACACGGAAAGATGCCTTTCCGTCCCGCCGTTCTTCCGTACCGATTACGGTTACCGACGCCGGTGCCAGATAGAAGCCCTGCCACAGCACATAAGGCGAGGCACCGATCAGATGTGAAAGAATCGCGCCCGTCACACCAAGATGGCAGAAACACACAACCGCCGCGTCCCGCTTCGTATCCGCCGATGTCGTGTAGAAACGTCCTTCCCGTATATATCCGTAGGAAGCCAGCAGCGCGTCCGTCTCACGCGCGACCATATCGTAATAGGTACCCGCGTTTACAGACGCAAGCATTTCATTCGACTTCCACCGCGCCTCGTCATACAGCTCCGGATGCTTCTCCAGATAATCCGGCATCTGGTCCCAGATAATGCGTTTCCTTCCGGTAACCTTATCCGTCAGTCTTACGTCAAACTCCTTCAGCCATGGCTTGATAACAGCCGTACGCCCCGTCACCTTAAGCGTCGGTTCCGCGGTCCTGCGCGCGCGTCCAAGCGGCGAGCAGTAGAAATCGGTCACTTTCCAGCTCCGTGTCCGCAGTGAAAGCATCTCGGCTTCCCTCTGTCCCTTCTCCGTAAGTGTATCATTGGTATAGTCCGGCTCGCCATGGCGTATCATAATCAGCCTCATTGCTCGTCCTTCTTATCCGGCTTCTCATACCGTCTGATCGAGCTGCCGACCGCACCGTCTTTCTTTTTCTTCTTGCTGCGGATGATGGCATTCAGTTCATCTGCTTTTATTTTCTTTTTTTTCTTTATAAGTTTCTTCTCATCGGACTTCTTCAGCTTCTTCTTATCGGATTTGTCCAGCTTCTCCTCATCGGATTTCTTCAGCTTTTCCTCATCGGATTTCTTCTGCTGTTTCTCGTCAGATTTCTTCAGCTGTTTCCTGATGTAATGTTTGATATCCTTATTGCAGCCGCCGCAGCCCTTCTTCATGTCAAGTGCCTCGCGCACTTCACTTACAGAAGATGCCCCTGCTTTGACCGCCTGTTTTATTTCCTTCTTCGTAATATGGTTGCATTTGCATACGATCTTATCATCGGCCATAATCTTTCCTCCTTGCCTTTCTGACAACGATGCGTTTCTATTATTGTACACGAAAGAGAGAGGAATTCCAAGTACGGGGAGTAAGTTTTATAAGAAACTGTGGCGGCACCTGCGGCAGCCGGGCCGTGCGCTGACCTGCGGGGGCTTCTGCCGTTTCTGCACTCGTCTTTAAATGGCTGCGGATTAAACTCGGCAGGCGCTTTTTTCGTTTATCAATACCGGGAGGTATCCTGCGCCTGCTTCAGACAGTAATCTGCAGCCATCACATCGTGCAGAAACGGCGGCGAAGCCGGCGCAAGGTCAGCGCACGGCCCGGCTGCCGCAGGTGCTTTGTACAGTTTTTACATAACTTTTATTTACTTACAGACGATAGGCTTCTTCGTTGATGATTGATGTGTCGAGGCCCTGAAGCTCTTCGGATTCTGTGACGCGGACCGGTGTGAAGTGATTGATCACTTTCAGAATGGCGAAGGTTATCGCGAAGGAGTATGCGCCGGCGAATACGGTGGCGCCAAGCTGAAGAAGAAACTGATGGACATTGCCTTCTACAAGACCGCTGACGCCGTTTACGGAGCGGACCGCGAAGACACCAAGCAGAATCGTTCCGATCATGCCGCCGACGCCGTGAACACCCCAGACATCGAGCGCGTCATCCCAGTGAAACCTGGCTTTCAGCTTGATCGCGAAATAGCATACCGAACCGGCAGCAAGGCCGATCAGCACGGCTGCCCACGGCTTTACGAAGCCGGCTGCAGGTGTGATTGTCGCAAGTCCTGCCACGGAACCGGTAAGAACACCGACAAAGCTCGGTTTTTTCTCCTGTGCCCATGAAATGAACAGCCACGTCACCATCGCGACCGAAGCCGCGATATCCGTATTTGCAAACGCGATGGACGCGATACCGTTCGCGCCAAGCGCTCCGCCGGCATTGAAGCCGAACCATCCGAACCACAGGAGTGCCGTGCCGAGCGCGACATGCGTGATGTTATGCGGCTCCATATCGATTTTTTCAAGATTCTTTCGGTTCCCGACGAAGAATACCGAGGCAAGTGCCGCCATACCGGCGCTTGCGTGGACCACAATGCCTCCCGCGAAATCCACGACACCAAGCTGCTGAAGGAAGCCGCCGCCCCAGACCCAGTGACACAGCGGAATATAGATCAGAAAGCTCCAGCAGACCAGGAAAATCAGGTAGCTCTTGAAGTTCACACGATCCGCGAACGCGCCGGTAATAAGCGCCGGTGTGATGATCGCGAACATTTCCTGGTAGCTGAAAAATGTCATGAACGGAATCGTAGCGCCGTACTGCGGATTCGGCGTCATGCCGACGCCATTCAGAAAGACGTATTTCAGACCGCCGATGATGCCGTTGATATCCGGTCCGAAGGCCATGGAAAAGCCGCAGATGAACCAGATGATTGTAACGATGCCCATTGAAATAAAGCTTTGAATCATGATCGTCAGAACGTTTTTCTTATTGACGAGTCCTCCGTAGAAAAACGCCAGTCCGGGCGTCATCAGACAGACGAGCGCAGCGCAGATGATCATAAAAGCAGTGTCTCCGGAATTTACCATAATTTTCACCCTCCATTTGAAAAATCCTGTGAAAATTATATAAAAAAAAGAGGATCTCCAAAATACAGGAAATCCCCGATTTTAAGCGGTGTGATTCTGTAAATCGTCACACCTCGATGATATGATTCCGGACTGCGTAAAGCACCAGCTCCGTAATGTTCCGGAAATCGTGCTTCCGCATGATGTTGGCCCGGTGTGTCTCCACCGTCTTGACCGAAATATGAAGCAGCTCCGATATTTCCTTGTTGCTGTGTCCCTCCGCCAGCAGCTTCAGGACTTCCAGCTCACGCTCCGAAAGATCGCTGCTGCTCCGCTCATTTTCCAGAAAACCGGACAGCAGCATCGGAGAAAGCTCCGGCGATATATATACCTTCCCGCCGCAGACAGAACGTATCGCGGCGGAAAGCTCTTCAAACGCGTTTTCCTTCAGCAGATATCCGCGCGCGCCGCTTTCGAACGCTTCCGCCAGCATCTGCTCGTTTTTATGCATCGTCAGAAAGACGATTCTGACCTTGCTGCCGGAAGAAACAAGCGAACGGGCTACTTCCAGGCCGTTTTTCTTAGGCATCGAAATATCGAGCAGCAGGATATCGGCCCCTGTTTCCGGAAGCTTTTCTTCGATCGAAAGGCCATCCTCCGCCTCTCCGACAACAGCGAAATCTTCTTCGTTATTCAGAAGCACACGAAGCGACTCCCTGAGAATTTTATGGTCATCCGCCAGAAATATTTTAATCTTGTCCATCATTCACCGGTACCTTTATCACAACTTCCGTTCCCTTTCCAGCCGCGGAGACAATGTTTGCCGTTCCCCCGATCATCTTTGCCCGGCCGGCGATCGAATCGAGTCCGAGACCATGCTCCGCTTTGCCGGCATCAAACCCGGTTCCATTATCCGAAACGACGATACAGTACGATCCGCCCGTCTCTGCTTCTTTTTCCGCGCCGCAGACAATACAGGCTTCCGACGCTCTGCTGTGCTTCACAACATTCGTCAGGGCTTCCTGAACCATGCGGTAGATGTTGAGCGATACGGTCTCGTCAAACAGCGGCACCGGCTTTTCGACCTTCACGGTGCAGGAAAAGCCCTCCAGACGGTCCAGGCTTTCCGCCATGTACGCCAGTGCTTTTTCCAGGCCCTGATCAAGCCATACAGGCCGCAGGTCATTCAGCACATTCCGCATCTCGGCAATACTTGTATCCACAAGCTTAAGCGCCTGTCCCGCGTCCTCCTTCCGTCCCATCAGAAGCACCAGCCGCAGCGCCGCGAGACTCTGCCCGAGGCCGTCGTGGAGCTCCCTCGCGAGCTTTTCTTTTTCCTCGGCCTCCGTCCGTGTTACCATCTGTGCTTCCTTCGTCAGAAGCCGGTTCTTTTCATTGATCTGCTCCTCATAGGACGAAATTTCCATATAGCTTTCCCAGGAGTACAGATCATTGAATTCCACAATATTTAGGCCTTTCTTTTCCTCGCTCTCGCTGACGCGGATTCCGACGGTCCGGTCGATCAGCCGGAACATCAGGAGCGCGAGTCCGAAGGACCACGCGAAATCAACCGCCACTCCGGCGATCTGCGCGCCGAGCTGCGCGATCCTGCTGCCGCAGGCAAGATACTTTTCCTCGATCAGAAACGGCAGCAGCAGGGCTCCGGCAATGCCGCCGACCAGATGGGCCGGAATCGCATTGACAACATCATCAATCTGGTATTTTTCAAGCAGCACCGTCGAAAAATCCGCTGCCGCTCCGGCAAGGAATCCTGCCGCGATCGCGGCAGTCGGGCCGCAGTAGCCGCTCATGGCCGTAATGGCGACAAGACCGCCAAGCACACCGTTGAAGATCGATATCAGATACCGGCCTTTTCGGCGGATCAGAAGATTTGTTATCAATGACCCCATCATGCCGAAGCTCGCCGCCAGCGTCGTATTCAGGAAAATCCTGCCCATATCCCCGGGCGCCGCGTTCTGGCTTCCTCCGTTGAAGCCGAGCCAGCCAAACCAGAGAATGAACACGCCAAGCGTCGCGAGCGGAATATTCGACTTCCCGGCCTTTCTGTCCTTGCGGCCTCCGACGACGATCAGACCGGCCAGCGTCACAAAACCGGCCGTCGAATGAACGACTGTCGCCCCCGCGTAGTCCAGATATCCGATTCTCGCAAGCCAGGAGCTGCCGATTCCGGCGCCGGTATCCCATACCCATCTGCCGAAAACCGGGTAAATCAGGCCGGCCGTTACAACACTTGCCGCGAGAAGCGCGGAAAGACGGCTCCTCTCCGACATCGCTCCTGCAAAAATCGTGACCGCGACGGCGGCAAACATGATCTGAAGGAACAGAAAGCTGTAACGGTCAGGAGAAAGTGTAAAGATATTCTCACCGTACATCAGCGGAAAACCGAGAAAGATGAACATCACCACCGTGATCATGAAGGTCAGCAGATTTTCGATGGAAACGCTGATTACGTTTTTGCTGCGGACGAGGCCCGCTTCGTAGCATGTAAAGCCCGCCTGCATGAAAAACACAAGCGTGCCGCAGAAAAGCATCCAGAGCTGACTGCTGTCCATTGTTTCGTTCACCTGATTCTTATGATACTCTGAAATAGTCTGGTTTATTCATTCAATGTGATTGCACCTTCCGGACACATCTCTCTGCAAAGCCCGCATCCGTCGCATTTACCCGCATCCGCAAAATGACAGTTATCTTGTACGGTTATAGCTCGGTAAAAACATTTGTTTTCACAAATGCCGCAGTTTACACATTTATCTTTATTGATTACCGCATGCATCGGTTTTTCTTTTGACAGTTCTTCCACGGTTACAATTTCCGGAAGCGCTATTCCCCGTATTTCTTCAAAAGAATGATATCCTTTGCTGTCCATCCACTGATCCAGATCATTCAGCAGTTTTGTAATGAAGCTGTAGCCATTCCACATGATCGAAGTGCCGGCTTGTACCGTTGTTGCGCCCAGCATGATATATTCAATAATATCCCGGTAATTCATAATGCCGCCTACTGCTGACAGCGGTATTTTAACTGCCCTTGCAACTTCCGTAAAATGGCGCTGAATAATCGGTTTGACAGCAGGTCCTGTATAGCCGCCGTATGCACGCTGATACACATGTCCCGTTTCAATATTAACGCCGGCAAAAGCACGGATCGAATTACTGATTGTAAGTCCGTCTGCTCCTGCTTCCTCCGCTGCCTGAGCTATTTCTACCATATCTGTAACGTTAGGTGTAAGTTTTACCGTAAAGGGAACTTTCGAAACACGCGAGGCCGTTCTAACCTGACTGTATGTACGGTCAGCGCTTTTCCCGATGTGCATGCCTACCGTCGATGCAGGCATAGGGCACGATACATTCAGTTCCAGCAGATCGGCCATGCCTGTATTCTGAATTTCCTCGACGAGCCTGGCTGTATCATCCGGATCCGGCATGGCCAGTATGCTGACATGCATAACAGCGCCGCCCTGCTTCGCTTTTGCCAGCTCGCTGTCGATCCACTCATGACGTGATTTTTCTGTAAACAGCTCCATATTAATCATGCCAATCGCTTCTCCATTATAACGCTGCAGAAACATTCTCCCGTTTCGCGGATGAGATGCCCAGTCCAGCTGCGGTCCGATTGTTTTGGGAATAACACCGCCAATTCCTGCATCTGCAGCCAGCTTCATTGCCGCTCCATCCCAGCCTGCAGTTGAAGACGCCAGTATCAGAGGATTTTTATATTCAATGCCGCAATAGTTCACTTTTAAATTTGCCATTTTAATCACCTTTTCTTAAATTAATATGCATTCTTCTTTATATACAAGGACTTGTCACTGTAACGGCTTTTCTAATTATAACAGATATATGCCCGGATTATACTGAAAAGCTTTAAATTATCGGCAGTATTTCTTTACTCATCCGCAGCTGACAGATCTTTGTCTGAAAGCCCAAAAGAATCAGGTTCTATTTATATCTCGGTACAATTCCGTTCTGTTGCTGGCCTGTTTCTTTTATGATATAATCCGCATAGTGCTATAGAAACCAGTATTTACAGGCAATTTATGAGCAGAAAGGAAGCATATTAATATGAATGATACCGTTAATAAATGGATTGACGAAAATCATGAATACCTAACCGGTTTTCTCCAGAAAATCATTCAGATTCCAAGTGTAACGGGCAATGAGGCCGCGATACAGAATTTTTTGTATCAATATACTTCGGATATGGGAATGAACGTAGAATCGTTTGTTCCGTCACTTGAAAAACTGCAAGCGCATCCGGCCTTTGTCAAATCTGAAATGTCTTACGAAAACAGACCCGATGTTGTGGCCGTTAAACAAGGTGCCGGCGGCGGCCGCTCGCTTTTATTCAACGGTCATGTAGATGTAATACCGGAGGGTCCCGCGGAGAATTGGGAACATCCCTGCTGGTCCGGAGAAATCGAAGGAAATAAGCTGTACGGCCGCGGCGCATCCGATATGAAATCCGGTGTTGCCTCGATGACAATGGCGATGAAAGCACTGCAGAAATGCGGCATACATCTTAAAGGCAACGTTATCATGGAATATGTTATGGATGAAGAGCTTACAGGCAATGGCACCCTTGCCTGTGTTATGCGGGGCTACTCCGCTGACGCAGGTATCTGCTGCGAAACTTCAAGCATGTGTGTCCAGCCTGCTTCCATAGGCAGAATCTGGTTTGATATTCACGTTAAGGGCAAAGCTGCCGGTATACAGAGACGGTATGAAGGTGTCAATGCTATCGACCTTGGATTTCTTGTAAAAGAAGCTGTTGAAGAATTTGAAAGAAGCCGTGTCGTCAGAATTTCGCACCCCCTTTATCCAAACATTGTAGAATCTATACCATGCATGATCGGTCAGTTTGATAGCGGCAGCTATGCAAGTGCTTTTCCGGATGAATGCTTATTAAAAGGTTCCATGGCTACCGTTCCCGGTGAAAGCTCCGCTTCTGTTAAAAAAGAGCTGACGGATTTTATCTGTAATTACACAGCTGTCAGAAGCGAATGGCTTGCTTCAAATCCACCACAGGTTATTTACACAGGATACTTTGCAGAGCCATCTGAAATACCCGTCGAAAGCCCGATTGTAACTGTTCTTTCAGACAGCTTCAAAAGTATTATGGGTAAGCCGCCCGTCATCAGTGGAAGACAGGGAGCTGCGGATATAAGGCACCTGAACACCTACGGCAATACTCCGACTGTCATCTTTGGTCCGGGCCGAACGGAAGAAATGCATGCCAATAATGAATGGGTTGATCTCGATGACTACATAAACTCAATAAAAATACTCTCCAATACCATAATTGAATGGTGCGGAACGGCTGACTGACATTCAGCTGACTTTCGTACAAACAGCCCCCGGACAGATAATCATTACCTGCCCGGGGGCTTTTATCAGTTAACCTTCTCCATTACCCGTTTTCATCAGCGAAGTTCCATTCCCCCGAATGGACAAAGCTGGACACATAGCCCGCATCCGTCACATTTTGCAGAATCCACAGCGATTTTATCCGTCTTGCTGATCGCATCATAAAAACATGTCTTGATGCATTTCGCGCAATTCCTGCATGTATCTTCTTTAACATGCGCTGTCAGATGTTCTCCGGTAAGAATGCTGTCATACGTACCGATTTCAGGCAGTACAATCCCACGCATTTCTTCTATGGAGGCATAATGATGTTCATCCATAAATGACGCAATTTTATCTGTCATTTCCTTGATTACACCATATCCGTTCCACATGATTTCCGACACGGTTTCAACAGCACTCGCGCCTAGCATAATATACTCAATGACATCTTTCCACGAATTGATGCCGCCGACAGCAATAATCGGTATTTTTACAGCCCCTGCCGCTTCGATAATCTTCGCTTCAATCAGCGGTTTTATCGCACATCCGGAATAGCCGCCAAGTGTACCAAGATATGGCGCTGCTTTGTCAATATCCACGCCGGCAAAGCCGCTCATTGAATTGCTTACCACAATTCCATCAGCACCGCAGGCTTCTGCCGCTTTCAACGCATTGGCAAGTGATGTAACCGTGCTTGGAAATTTTACAAACAGCGGAAGTTTTGTAGCTTTTCTTGCCGCAGCCGTCTGCTCTACTGTAATCGGAACGATATTGAAATCATTCATGCTTACATGCATCGGACAGGAATTGTTCAGTTCAAAAGCATCAATATAACCAGTGCTTTCAACACGTTCCATCAATTCGGCTGAATCCTTCGGATCAGCACAGGCAAGTGTACTGGCAATAATAGTAGCGCCGTTTGCCTTGGCTGCTTTCAGCTCCTTTTTCAGCCAGGACGATTCCGGCATTGTACTGAATATTTCAACATTGATCATGCCATACGGGATATTGTTCTTTTTAAGCACGATAAAACGCCCGTTCTGCGGGTGATGAAAAGGATCTTCGCCCGGTGCAATCGTCTTTAGAACAACTCCGCCTGCCCCGTTTTCTCCACATTTACTGCTATGCGCGCCATCCCAGGTAGGCGTTGCCGATCCGGCGATAATCGGATTGTCAAGCCGTAATCCTCCAAGATTAACACTTAAATCTGCCATACAAGTCTCCTTACTATTTTTTCTGCTTCATTTATTCTCGGGTTAATTTTCTGCCTTTGCTGCTTCCGCAAACGTGTCAGCTGCATCTTCCTGATAATCTTCCGTCTCATCTGCTTCCTCTTTTTCCTCCATCAGACTGCCGGCTTCTTTCTTCATAAGCAGCGGATAGAAAACAAAGCCAAGCACAAAGCTGACGATCCATCCATAAAGTGAAAACACACTGAATGCGGGAACAAATTTACCAAGTACCGGAAGCAAAACAGAAAGTCCCCAGGCAATCAATGCTTTATCATTAAAACCACTCTTATACCAGTATCTTGTCTCATGATTCCGATAAAGTTCTTCAAGTGCGATACGTTTCTTCCGATGAATATAGTAATCATAGATAAAAATACTCGCGATCGGACCTGTAAGCGCTCCGTACGTGCCAAGCCAGTTGTAAATATAGCCGCTCGGGTCTGCCACAAGTTTCCATGGCTGCATAATGATTACAACAATCCCGGTAATAATAACTGCCTTGCGATAAGAAATCTTCTCCGGTGAAAGATTTGAAATACCGTTTGCCGGAGGAAGAATATTCGTCGTAACATTCGTCGTCAATGTTGCCAGGCTTATGCCGAACGCGCCGAATAATGCTGCCACCGGGCTGTTGATCGATTCGATAATCATATTCGGATCCCACATTGCCTGTCCAAAAACAAGAGCAGAAGCACCGGTAACATAAACACCGATAAAGGCAATAATAACCATGGAACCGGGCATGCCTATCAGCTGGCCGTTGAACTGGGCTTTCTGATCTTTTGCAAACCGGCTCAGATCCGGGATATTCAATGCCCAGGTTGAATAAAACGAAATATTTGCTACAAGACAAGCAACAAACGTTTTTCCAAAATTAAAATCTGCAGGTTTTGCAACTGCTGTTAAAGGAGCTGTAAAAGAATAACCTGCGTGAATACTGGCATATATTGCCCACACGAGCAGTGATCCGCAGACAATTCCCAGCACAGGCGCGCTCCAGCTTTCAAATTTCTTCATTGCTTTATCGCCGCCATATGCAATTCCGATATTCATGCACCAGAAAATTCCAAACATAATCGCCATGCCAGGTCCGAAATTCTTCCAGGACGGGAAAAGTACACACATCGCGACCTGCAGCGATTCCGCGCCTGTCCACATCAGAATGCCTGTCCATCCGGCACCGATAATGGACCGCAGAATTGACGGAATCTGTGCGCCGCGCAGTCCAAAAGAAACTCTGGCGAAAACCGGGAACGGAATGCCATATTTCGTTCCCACATGGGAATTCAGCTGGATCGGAATCAGAACAATAAAGTTGCCAAGTCCGACAAGGATAAGTGCCATCCACCAGTTCAATCCCATTGTAATAGCAGACGAAGCCATCTGATAAGACGGAATGCAGACATTCATTCCAATCCAGCAGGCTGCTATATTGTATGCCGTCCAGCATCGTTTTTCATATGATGTCGGAGCGAGATCCGCATTATAATACTTTGATCCTTTCAATGAATCAGATGCGCTCTTCGTCAGACCATACAAGCCGTTCTTTATGACCATTGTTTTCAACAATATCTCCTCCTATACTGTTCTGTCATTTTTTGATGAAATTCGAAATGCTTTGAGTAATTCTCTTTTATCGGCCGATTCTCCACTTGTTCATTTTATAAATTTAATCCTAACATCTTATTAATTTCCGAACAACTGTGTAAACAAACAAAGCCGCTGTCATATCTTTTGGATATTCATCTAATTGTTGGATCTTCCCTTTCAAGCCAGCAATGGTATAATAATATAGGAATATATTGTAGTCTTGAGGGAGAGAGCAATGATACTTACCGTTAAAGATGTAATGAATATCGAACCATTTGCGCAGTCTGTACTTGTCGCCGGCAAAAACGGTCTTGACAGGCCTGTAGAATCTACAAATGTTCAGGAAGTACCAAATGTTGTTCATTGGCTCCATGGGAAAGAGATTATCTTTACCTCCGGTTTTGCTTTCAGAGATGCGGAACGCGGCTGTATTCTGATTCAGGAATTAAATGATATCGGCTGCGCTGCGCTGGCCATCAAGCTTGGACAGTACCTTCAGAAGATTCCTGTCGAAATGATCCAGCTTGCTGACAAATTAAATTTCCCGCTCTTTTCACTGCCTTCCTATATGCCTTACATGGACTGCATGATTCCCATTTACGAGAAAATCAATAAAGAACAGCTTTATACAATGAAACAGATCGTTTCCGCAAACGAAGAGCTTAAGAAGGTAATGCTGCAAAACGCCGGCCTGAGCGGGATCTGTCAGGCTCTCGAAAAAAAGCTCCATGATACCGTTTTTATTGCCACAATTGAAGGTACCATTCTTGCCTGCTGCCCGAATGATGATGAATCAAAGGAACTGATAACCTTCTGGAAAGACACATGCAGATCAAATGATTTTCGCATCCGCAACATGACTCCGAATAAATGTAATTTTCTTCACTGCGGTGATAAAAAATACCTGACTTGTATACCGATCTGTGTCAGTGAAGAAATACTTGGCTATTTAAATCTCGGTGCGGCAAAACAGCTTGATCAGATTGAAATAGTAGCACTTGACAATGCAAGCTCTCTCATAGCAATTGAAATATTAAAAGAACAGGCTGTTATTAATCAGGAGGAGCATGTCAAGCAGCAGCTTCTGGAAGATGTTCTGCTGAATCGATACCAGGATAAGGAAACCATCCTTTTACGGGGAAGATATAACAACTTCTGGTTTGACAGGCAGTATCAGCTGTTTGTTATAAACTCATCTGCAGACAAGGCAGATTTTATCGCTTTCAAGGGATCTGACCCGCAGACTCTGTGCAAAGAAAGTATGCGCAGCATCAATCTTCCCTGCCTCTTTATGAACAATAAGCTCTCCGGCATCACCGGAATTGTAAATGTAAAAGATCAGAATGAAATTGATCATCTGAGGAAATCTTTAAATAAGCTGCTGAAAGAGCTGAATGATGGCTTCACTGATATTCAGTTTTCGGCCGGCATCAGTTCTTTCGGCAGCGATATTGATACTGCGTCTGACCTGTGGGAAGAGGCAAAGGTGGCCTGCAGAACCGCATGCCAGATGCGGATAACCAGCAGCCGTTCCAATCCGGTGGCAAGTTTTTCCGACCTTGGCTGTCTATGTTTCCTGCAGGAGTGCTCGAAATCCCAGACCATGAAAAATTTCTATCACAAGTACATGAATCCGCTGCTCGAATATGACCGGAATAATAATAGTGAACTGCTGAAGACACTAGAATGCTTTTTCACCTGTAATATGAATGTAAAAGAAACTTCTGAATGCCTTTTCATTCATAAAAATTCCGCGGCATACCGTCTCAAAAAAATCGAATCAATAATCGGCGGTTCTTTATCGGATTCACAAGTTGCTTTTAATCTTCAATTATGTATAAAACTGCGCAATCTGATAAATGAATAGCATATTCAGATCCCCATATATTTTTTATCGACATCGTCCGGAACACGGTTACGTATCATTTCATTGTAGAGTTCGTAGAAATCTCCGCCCAGATAATACGGTTCAGGCTTTAAGCTTTTTCCGCTTAAACCGGCCAGTATTTTCTCCGGTTTTGCCGGAATTTCATACACGCGTACTCCGCATGCGTCATCGATAGCATTCAGAATTGCCACATGTCCGGTACTCTGGAAGTTTTCAGAAGCACCTGCTGAGCCGAAGGGACCATTCTTCCGATAGCTGGGATACCAAAGGAGTTCCACATCATCCGGCATTTTATCAATCGTAAGAATACCTGCCCCCGTCATAGTCGAATGCTTTTTCATATCGCTGTAATCTTCCTGAAGCGCAAACCCGATCGAATGTTCAATTCCGCCATAAGCCTGTCCTTCGGCGCCGAGCAGATTCCCTACCGTTCCGATATCTGACACACATGTCATACGGTCAACCTTTGTTCTGCCGGTTGTCGTATCGACCGATACCTCAGCCATAAACAGATTGTAGATGCATTCATGATGTCTCGACCCGTGCGCATCATTCGCGCTTAATTCTGTCGTTGCTCCCTGCGGGGTTGAAAATGTCCCCCGGTATTTTGTCGGAATTCCTTCTGCTGTCATCTCATCATATGTCCGGTAAGTTCCGTCGGATTTTCGCATCGCGTTCATCAGTTTTCCTGCCGCATCAAGCGTTGCATTGCCGAAGTAGTAATGCATACGTGAGCCTCCCGCCAATCCGGTATTCGGACAGAATTTCGAATCATTGGAAACAAGGTGTATCTTTTCAAGCGGAACATGCATAGGCTGAAGTGCCTTATATGTAAGCATCAAAGCGCCTGCCTCAGCATGCTGTCCGACATCTTCCCAGGTATTATAGTTGATATAGCTGCCGTCCGGCATCAATTCCAGATCAACATCGGCTGAATCCCGGCAGCTGCCTGTCGCATACGATCCAAAAGCAATACCGACACCGCATTTTACTGTATCTGTACTTTTATCCGCGGTTCGTTTCCTCGCTTCATTGTATTTTGGCCGCAGCATATTCATCATATCTTCAAATGGATATTCGTTATATGGAACACCGTTTATATTTGTATCACCGGGATGTGCAAGATTCATATAGCGAAAATCAAATGGATCGATTTTCATTTTGCGCGCCATAATATCGATAATCGACTCGGAAGCAGTCATGCTTTGTGTTGCCGAAAAAGCCCGGTATGTAGTTTCGTAGCCGATATTGGAATAGCATCCCTGTGAAATCGCCGTAGCATTGGGAATATAATAGCCCATTCCCGGGAAAAAAAGACCTTTTACGATAAGATCCTGTAAAAATTCCGTATACCCTCCCTGCTCATATGAAATATGCCATTCCATTGCCTGAATCTTGCCCTTTTTATCACATGCAAGCCGGATATTATTGTTAGAAGGCGCACGCTTTCCTGTAATATGCATATGCTCTGCGTAAGTAAGCGTCATGGTGACAGGCCGGCTGAGCGCCAGTGCCGCAACACTGGCAAGCGCCATTGTATTCGGCGAAACAGAATAGCCAAAAGAACCTCCGACCATATTGGAAACGAGACGAATTTTATCTGCCGGAAGGCCGATACCTTCGGCAATATATCCAATCGTGCCATGTACAAACTGGACTTTATACTGAATCGTCAGAACACCATCTTTGCCCATAAACGCCTGAACACAGTCCGGTTCGATTGTCAGATGAGGCTCCCTTGATGTATAAAAGCTGCCTTCTGCGACGTTTGGCGCTGTTTCCATGATTTCCCGCGTATCGCCGCCTTTATGCAGCGGTGTGCGAAGCATAACGTTTGGAATTCCTTCATGAATTTCCATCGCACCCGGCTGCATAGCTTCCAGCTGACTGTGATAAAACGGGAGTTCTTCGAAATCAAGTTTTACCGCTCTTGCCGCGGCACGTGCATGTTCCCGCGTATCCGCGGCAACGAGTGCTATGACATCGCCGTATTTGTATACCTTTTTATCGATAAGTATCTGCCTTTCATCTCCGGCAGCCTTTGTTCTGGGATGGTTTACACCAAAGGCAATCCGGTTCGTACCTTTCACATCCTTCGCTGTAATAATCTTCACAACACCAGGCATTTTTTCTGCCTCGGCATAATCCATGCTTTTAATAACAGCATGCGCTGTCTGCGGAATTACCGGAGCAAGTTCCAGCGTTTCATCCGGCATCTGACGGCTGACATCGTCACCATAATTGGCAAGTCCCGTAACACAGGCAACGCCGCTTTCCCGGCGCGGAAATCTTGTCGTGTAAATTTCCCCGTCCTTTGGCATTTCCCAGGTGATTTCCTGAATCGGGCAGTCCCCGCGCATGTATTTTGCCGCGGCCATAACGGCATCTACAATGGGACGATATCCTGTACAGCGGCATACGTTGTGATGTTTCGCAAACCATTCGCGCACTTCCTCGCGTGTCGGTGCAGGATTATGATCCAGCAGACACTTTGCGGATACAATAAAGCCAGGTGAACAAAAACCGCACTGGACAGCGCCGTATGTATTCCATGCAAGCTGAAGCGGATGTTGTTTTTCAGGCGTTCCGATTCCCTCGATTGTCGTTATCTCAGAGTTTTCTTCAACCTTGCTCATTTTTTTTACACAGGACCGTATTACTTCGCCATTCAGAATGACAGAGCACGCACCGCATTCACCTTTGCCGCATCCGATTTTTACGCCAAGGAGTCCAAGTCTCCGTAAAACCTCTGCCAGTGTATCTTTTTCCACATCATATGTAACAGCTCTTTTAGCCCCGTTGATGATCAGGTACATTCGATCAAATTCCATAGTCATTTCTCCTTCCGGTCAATCCAGCAACACAATAATTCTTCGTATTTCATTTTTATATTATTAATGAAAAGCATGAAATTCAATATTGCGTATGAACAAACGAAAGCATGAAATTTTGGCCGGCAGGATAAAACCTTGTTTCCTGTTACAATGATATACTTGTACAAGGATAGATCATAACTGTGTATATATTCTGGAAATGGAGAAAGAAGTCTGCGATATGCTTGAGCTGAACAACAAACAATTTGATGAAGAAAGAGCGCTTTACGGAAGTGACGGAATTATACTGCGCGGCTGCATTTTCGACGGTCCGGCGGATGGAGAAAGTGCTTTGAAGGAAAGTCAGAATATTGAATCTGTCGATTGTATATATAACCTGCGGTATCCATTCTGGCATGATAAAAATGTGCAGATAACGGCCGGAGAAATGACAGAAAAATGCCGTGCGGCAATCTGGTACAGCGATGCCGTGAAAATCAGCGGAACAATTATGCGTGGTATTAAAGCAATCCGGGAATGCACGAACGTCAGCTTAAAGAACTGCTGCATTGTTTCGCCTGAATTCGGATGGTCACTTCATCACATAAGGGCAGATAACTGCACTTTGTCAAGTGAATACGCACTGATGCGGTCCAGTGACCTGTATTTTGAGGATGATAAGGTCGAAGGGAAATATGCTTTTCAATATATAGAAAATGCATATTTCAATAATTGTCTGATTGATACAAAGGACGCGTTCTGGCATGCCAGAAACGTAATCGTAAAAAATTCAAGAATCAGCGGGGAATATCTGGCATGGTATTCAGACAGCATCACATTTGATCATTGTATCATTTCCGGAACACAGCCCCTCTGCTACTGTAAAAATCTAAAGCTCATCGAATGCCGGATGAACGATACCGATCTAAGCTTTGAAAAATCAGATGTCGAAGCCACCTTGACGGCTCCCATCGTCAGCATTAAGAATCCACACTCCGGAATAATTCATGTTCCTGACGTCGGTCAGATAATTATGGATGATCCAGCCGCGAAAGGCCGTATTGAGCTGAAGCCCTCTGCACATCATTATCTGTGCGGACAAAACAAAAGGTGATTTTTTGTGCTTTCAAAAGATTTTACATAATTCGGATAATGTTATAATAGTGATTACAATATTTATATATGGAATGTTCTGTTTTGCAGAGTAGCGTGCACCCGGATCAGCCATCCGGCTGCATAAGTTCATGAACAGATATGGAGGCACTATGGAAAAAATACGATTTATACTGAACAATTCTCCTGTCACTGCTGACACGGAACCGAATGAACGCCTTTTGGATTTGCTGCGGAATACATTTCATCTGACAGGCACAAAAGAAGGATGCGGGCAGGGAGAATGCGGTGCATGCACTGTGATAATGGATGGACAGGCTGTTGATTCTTGTCTTGTCATGGCCGGACAGCTGGAAGGTTCCTCCATTCTTACAATCGAAGGTCTGGAAAAAGACGGAATTCTGGATGTTGTTCAGAAAGCATTTATTGAAACAGGTGCAATTCAATGCGGTTACTGCACACCAGGAATGATTATGTCTGTAAAAGCACTTTTAATGCGCGTTCCAAATCCATCAGCCGAAGAAATCAAGGAAGCAATCGAAGGAAATCTTTGCCGCTGTACCGGCTATCATAAAATCATTGAAGCCGCCGAGAAGGCTGCAGGCAGGGGGATCGACCTATGAGTAAAGTAAATATTGTGAATTATTACCGCCCGCTGACACTAACGGCAGCTTTGGACTTTTTGAACGAGCAGCAGGAACCTGCATTTCTGGCAGCCGGAGGAACCGACATTATTCCGCGCATGCGCAGACCAAACATGATTCCCCGCAATGTCATTGATATAAGCGCATTGTCTCATGAGCTCGGTAATATTGAGCTGCAGGATGACGGGCTTTATATCGGGAGCATGGCAACCCACACACAGATTTGCAGCAGTCCTCTTATTAAAAAATATGTCCCTGTTTTAGCACAGGCATGCCAGACAATCGGGTCACGCCAGATCCGAAACCGTGCTACAATCGGCGGAAATATCGCGAATGCTTCTCCGGCGGGCGACAGCATGCCGGCACTCCTGACAATGGACGCTGTGATATACCTGCAGACAAAAAACAGTTCACGAACGGCAAAACTGTCTGAAATCATAAAAGGGCCTTCCAAAACGGATATTGCATATAACGAACTGATCACCGGAATTCGGATTCCCCGCTGCAGACTCGGTGATACCGGCTGGTATAAAAAAATGAGCAACCGGAATGCCATGACGATTTCGCTCGTGTCCGCAGCAATTGCGGAAGAGAAATCCGGAATGCTCCATCTTGCATTCGGCTCGGTTGCGCCTGTACCGATTCAATTCCCCGAAATTGAACAGCGGTATATGGAAAACAAAGATATCGGACAGCTGATTTCCGACATCGGAAACGCGGTTCATCCGATTTCCGATGTTCGCGCCAGCGCACAATACAGGAAGGAAATAACCATGAATCTAGTTCGGGAAGGCCTTTATTCACTTGGAATACTTTCCTGCAGAACGGAGGATGTGTAAAATGAGCGTATATCAGTATATCGGCAAAAACGTTGCACGTGTTGACGGCGCGGAAAAGGCCAGCGGCCGGACACGTTACATGACCGATCTGCGTTTTCCGGGCATGCTTTTTGGAAAGGCTGTACATGCGCCTTATGCACACGCTTTAATTAAAGACATTGCAATCGACGATGCCAAGGCTGTCCCTGGCGTTATAGACATTTTTACCGCTAAAGACGTACCCGGCATCAACCTGCAGGGCAACCTTGGGGATAAAAATATGCCGGTCTTTGCTTTTGAAAAGACCCGATATTTAGGTGATGTCCTGGCTTTTGTAGTTGCAGAGACAGAAGAAGCAGCACGCGCAGGTGCACTGGCCGTAAAAACAGATTACGACCCGCTTCCTGTCTATACAGATCCATTGGAAGCCATGAAACCCGATGCTGTGCCGATTCACGGAAGCAGCAATATTCTTGACTACGCGGAAGCTGAAACAGGGAACATCGATAAAGCGTTTGCCGAAGCGGATTATACGTTTGAAAACACATATACTACACATCGGGAACATCAGGCTTATATTGAAACACTGGGTGGTTTTGCCGTTCCGGAAAAAGATGGAGGCGTCAGCATTTATATGCCTTCTCAAAACCCGTACGGCGACCTTCGGCAGATAAGCGCGATACTGAACCTTCCGCAGGAAAAGATACATATCATCGGAAGTCCCGGAGGAGGCGGCTTCGGCGGGAAGGACAATCTGTACTGTCAGGGTCCAATGGCCATTGCTGCTCTTCGTACCGGCCGTCCCATATACTGGCATGCGGACCGGGAAGAAACAATGCTGATGGGTGTCTGCAACCAGCCCTATATTTATAAAATCAGAACAGCTGTACGCAAAGATGGTACCATTACCGGGCAGGACGTCGAAATCATCTGTGACAACGGTGCATATCTTGGACTTGGATTGATAATAACACATGGAAGCCTTGAAAACTGCTGCGGTTCCTACCACATTCCAAATTTACGGGCTAAAGGCTATACCGTAAATACAAATCAGCAGTATACAGGTGAATGGCGGGGATTTGGCAATAATCAGGCTCATTTTGCCATTGAATGCCAGATGGATGACATTTCCCGCAAATTAGGGATGGATCCGATTGAACTGCGGCTTAAAAATGTCATACATTCCGGGGATCTGCACCCGCTCGGACATGAAATAAGCAGATCTGTTTCCGGCGCCGCCTGTACTATGGAAGCCGCAGGCAAATGTGATATCTGGAAAAAACGGTCAGAATTCAAGGCAATGCCATCAAAGCCATGGATGAAACGCGGAATCGGCATTGCAAGCTGCATACAGCCATTTACTGAAAACTACTCTCATACCTCCGCATTAAGCGTTACTCCGGAAGGGAAATTTATTGTTCATACCAGCATTACAGAGCATGGTGCCGGCTCAACAACCGCATTCTGCATGATGGCCGCAGAAAGCTTAGGTGTACCAATTGATCAGGTTTCCATCGACTGCGGAAGCTCCGACTGTTCCGGTGAGTCAGGACCTATTACAGGCGCCCGGTCCAACTATGCTATTGGAAATACAACTCTGCTGTGTGTCATGAAAATGAAAATCCGCCTGACAGACTGTGCCGGAAAGCTTTACGGGATTCCCTCCGACGAATTAAAGTATGAGGCTGGAAACATTGTAACAGCAGATGGTAAAAAACTGAATTTCAGCAGAATCTGCACAGCGTTGAATCAGGAAGGCGGTGCCTGTGTAGAATCGACTTTAAAAATCCAGCATCCTGCAGCAGACGGCTTGCTGCCTGACCGCCATCGCTACTGGAGTTTTCTGACACAGCTTGTAGGTGTTGAAGTCAATACACTGACCGGTAAAACAGACGTTCTTTTTGCAAATGCAATTATTGATGCCGGACAAATCATAAACCGTCTTGGATTTGAAGGACAGGTAGAGGGCGGCAATATGATGGGAATCGGCATGGCTCTTACAGAGAACATGGAGACCAGCTCAGAAAACGCAAAACTTATTACTGAAAACCTTCAGACATACTTAATCCCTACTGTCCAGGATATGCCGCGCATCTCGATGATAAATACTCCAAGTCTGGAGGAAACCGGACCGTATGGTGCAAAAGGCATCGGAGAAATACCGGCTGTACCGATTGTAGCTGCTTTAGGAAATGCTATATATGACGCTGTAGGTGTTCGAATGACAGATATACCGTTTACGCCGGAAAAGCTGTATCATGCAATGAAAGAAACCGGAGTGGTTAAGAATTTTTAGCTGACAACAAAAGGACGGATGCAAAATGACCTGGAAATACTTTTGCATCCGTCTTTTTTATTCAGTCTTCATTAACCGCAGAACGCTTTTTCCATGCCGCACGTGCCTCATTCAGGCTCATTTCATTCGCGCCTCCGGCACGGTCCGGATCGCGAAACTGTACAGGATCATCTTCCCAGCCGCATACAGGGCATATCTCATATGTCCCCGGCGGCTTTTCCTGCATCGTACGGGAACCGCAGCATACACAGGCATATTTTTTCCTACTGCTGTTTGTCATAATACGATTGTCCTCCTGAAGGCTTGAAAAATGTGCGTATATATCCGTCGTCGCTTAAAACCGCGAATTCATTCGTGTCCGGATCATAGAAAAGCGTATTGCCGTCGCTGTCTTTCTTTGTCAGGACACTGCTGCCCGGGTTTCCGACCAGCTGCTGTGCCAGCGCCAGATACTCATCCTCTGTAATATTCCCGAATTCCTTCTGCTGTACGACATGCTTCTGGTAATGCTCATCCAGTCTGTCCTGCGAGCGAAACTGCGCGGCGGTACCGTCCGGTGACAGTACCTGACTCTGTGCGGCTGATGATGCGGTTTCCACAGAAGTATTGCTGCCTGACTGTGCATTGCTCCCTGTGCTTCTGCATGCACAAAGCTGCATCAAAACAACGGCCGTCAGGAATAAGACGGCCGCCGCCCTTAAAATCCGACTACGCTTCTTCTTTATTCTTTCCATAAAGCATTGTATAGAGAAGTGCCGCGACAGCAGCACCGATCAGCGGTGCAACGATAAATACCCATACCTGTGACAAAGCTTCTCCGCCTTTGAAAAGAGCCGGTCCAAAGCTTCTGGCCGGATTGACTGATGTACCGGTCAGCGCAATGCCGAGGATATGAACGAATGCCAGGCAGAGACCGATCACAATGCCTGCAATGTTTGCTGTCTTTGCTTTTGCCGTAACACCAAGCACGGTAAATACGAAGACAAATGTAAGAATGATCTCAACCAGCAGTGCCCCGCCGAGTGACAGGCCTGTGTAGGAGAGATTGCCGTAGCCATTCGTACCAAGGCTGTTGGTGGAAAGTGAAAGCTTGGAAGACATCGAAACAATCCCAAGGAGCACCGCGCCGGCGAAAATACCGCCAAGGAACTGTGCGATAACATAGCCGGCAAAGTCACGGCCGTTCATTCTTCCTGTCAGCAGCATGCCGAAGGAAACAGCCGGATTGATGTGACAGCCGGAAATATCACCGATTGCATATGCCATTGCCACAATCGAAAGTCCAAATGCCATGGCAATCCCGAGAATGCCGAGCTTGCCGTCGATTCCGCCTGTCAGGCAGGCGGATCCGCATCCGAATAATGTAAGAACAAAGGTGCCGATAAATTCTGCTGTGTATTTCTTCATTTTATACTCTCCTTTACAATCCCGGCCGTGCCGGGTTCCTCATATTATACTGTTTCCGGTCCGCAGTATGACCCAAAACAGTTATATTATAACACTCTTGCCAATATATGCCAACCGGGTTTCACAACGTAGAAATATGCCTTTCACATCAGCCGGATGATGAAAAATTTTTGTGAAATTAATATGGTAATTATCATGCCGATACGGTATGCTTATAGTATCAAATCAATTTGAGGAGGTTTCCCTATGTATTATTTTAATCAGTATCTCCGCCAGTTCTCAGGCGGCGGCTGGACAGCCGCGTATATTATTCTTTCCATTCTCTTTGTTGTTACGTTCTGGGTCATTTTCCAGAAAGCAGGGGAAGAAGGCTGGGCAGCGATCGTTCCATTCTATAACACGTATGTGCTTTTCAAAATCACCTGGGGCAACGGATGGCTCTTCCTGCTGCTGCTTGTCCCTATTGTAAACTTCATCATGGAAATCATTACCATGGTAAAGCTTTCCCATTCCTTCGGCATGGGCGGCGGCTTCGCCTGCGGCCTGATTTTTCTGCCGGTCATTTTCTGGCCGATTCTGGCATTCGGTGATTACCGTTACGTCGGCGTCAATGGCGCGGCCCCGAATTACGGCGGCGGAAATTATAACGGAGGAAATTACAACGGAGGAAATTACAGCAACGGCAGCTACAATAATGGGAATTATCAGCAGAACAACGGACAAGGTCCGCAGGACCCGTATCAGTAATTCACAGCAACTATAAAGGGAGCACTGCATTGGCTGTTCCGGCCATTGCAGTGCTCCGCTCATATCTAATAATCAACAAATTCTGCTGCTGTCATGATTTTTAAACTGCGTATTTCGGATTCCGGAGAATCTCTATCGCCTGTCAGCAAGACATCCGCCTCTCATTTCCATCCTGATCCGCGAAATCAGTCTTTCCTGTCCACTGCCTGCAGTACGCCGTGACGCTTCATGATTCTGGGCCCGCGGTCTGTATTCTTCCAGATCGACGGCATAAACAGCGCGAGGATCGGCATGATTTCCAGACGGCCGGTCAGCATATCAAACGTGAGAACTATCTTGGAGAGGTAGGAATACGGTCCGTAGCTGCTTATCGGGCCGACCACGTCAAGACCGGGTCCGACATTGTTGAAGCACGCGGCCATCGCGGAAAAGTTCGTCACAAAGGTATAATCATCCAGGGAAAGAACAAGTACACTGACCGAAGCAATCAGCACATAGCAGATGAAATACACGCCCGCGTTGTTCACGACCTCCTCGGATACGGGTCTGCCGTCCATGTGAACCGTCTCAACGGATCTCGGCCGGCACATGCGGCGGATTCCGCGGCCGGCGCTGCGGAACAGGATAATGACACGGGAAACCTTGAGACCGCCGCCGGTACTGCTGGCGCACGCGCCGATGAACATGATGAAGACCAGCATCGCCCGCGAATACTGAGGCCACAGGTCAAAATTCGTCGTTGAAAAACCGGTTGTTGTAATAATCGAGGAAACCTGAAAGAAGGAATACCGGAGCCCTTCCGCGAAGCTGCCGTACATGCTGGTGATATTGATGGCAATCGTAATGACGGCAAACGCGATTACGCCGATATAGCAGCGAAGCTCTTCATTATGAAAAACCTCTTTTGTTCTCTTGATAAGAAGCAGGTAATACAGGTTAAAGTTGACACCGAACAGGATCATGAATACACCTGTCACGATTTCAGCATACAGACTGTGATACGCGGCAATGCTTTCGGTATGGTTGGAGAAGCCTCCTGTTCCGGCGCAGCCGAATGATGTAATAAAGCAGTCGAACAGCGGCATATGCCCGGCAAACAGAATAAGAATCTCCGCGATTGTCATAATCGAATAGATCGCGTAAAGGATTCTGGCACTGCTGCTCATCTTCGGTACCAGCTTGTCCGATGTCGGCCCCGGCACTTCCGCCCTGACGATGTGGATGTTATGCTGACCGCCGAGCGGAACAATAACAAGCACGAAAACAAGAACGCCCATGCCGCCGATCCAGTGTGTAAAGCTGCGCCAGAAAAGCAGCGCGTAGCCCAGCGGCTCTACCTTGTCCAGAATGGTCGCGCCGGTCGTGGTAAAACCGGAAACCGTTTCAAAGAAAGCATCTACAAAATGCGGAATCGTACCGCTGATCATAAATGGCAGCGCGCCGCAGACACTCATAAAAACCCATGACAGAGCAACGATCGCGAAGCCGTCGCGCGCGTATACGACAGAATTCTCCGGCCTGATGCCGAAATAAAGAAGCATGCCGGACGCAAGCGTTACAGCGGCCGCTTCCACAATAGAAATCGTGTACGGATCATGATAGATGATGCCGACCAGAATCGGCAGAAGCATGAGTCCTGCCTCCACCATCAGTATAATTCCAATCGCATGAAAAACAAACTTCCTATTCATAAGAAGCAGACCTCCCCTTATGCCAGAATATTCCTCAGGTCGTTCAGCTGCTGCTGTTTTGTTACGACGATTACATGATCGCCGACCATAAAACAGTCCTTGCCATTCGGTATCTTTACAAGGTTCCTGCGGATAATGGCGCAGACCAGAATATCCGGTTTTATATTCAGCTCCTTCAGCGAAACACCGACGATCTTCGGATCATTCTCCTTGACGATAAACTCCAGGGCTTCCACCTCTCCGTTGACGATACGGTAAAGTGTCTCTACACTGTTGCTGCTGCCTGAATTCTCCATGGCGCGCACATAGCTTACAACATAGTTGGCGTTGATGTCTTTCGGAGAAATCACACTGCCGATCGTCGATTCTCCCAGCAGATCCACGATGGAAATCCGGCTCACCTTAGTAACAACCTTAGGCACATTCTGTGAGGTAGCATAAATGGAAAGCAGCGCGTTGACCTCATCGGTGCCTGTATTGGCGATAAAAGCATCCGCGGTCCGGATTCCTTCTTCGTGAAGGAGATCACGGTCGGCCCCGTCGCCGTTGATTACAACGCTGCGCGGAAACGCTTCGCTCAGACCGCGGCAGATCTCCGGATTGTTCTCTATAATAATGGGATTGACGTGAATATACTGCAGCATCTGCGTCAGGAAATAGGTGATCCGTCCGCCGCCTACAATAATCACATTCTTCGGCGGATGTACAGGGATGTCCGCGTTCTTCAGGAACAGCAGTGCCTGATCCGGCTCCGCTGAGAAACCGATTCTGTCATTTGCCTGAAGAACGAAATCACCGTTTGGAATATAAACCTCGCCGTCCCGCCGGACAGCACAGATCAGAACCTTCACGTGATAGCGGCTCCAGACCTCGTTCAGAGACAGCCCGGCAAGCGGACTGTTTGGCGACAGGCTTAATTCTGCCAGCTCCACACGTCCCTTCGCGAATTTCTCGATATTTAAAAGTCCCGGAAACCGGAGCACCGAAAAGATTTCACGTGCCACGGAGAGCTCGGGATTAATCAGCAGGTCGATGCCGATCACGTCGCGGATCATATTGACCTCATCCATATATTCCGGATTCCGCATGCGGGCGATTGTCTTCTTTGCGCCAAACTTCTTTGCGATGACGCAGCAGAGCAGATTCACTTCATCCACGCCGGTAACGGCGATTACGATATCGGCCTCCGGTACGTTTGCCGCCATCTGTGCACTTCTCGTCGCCCCGTTTCCAAACACACACATAATGTCAAAATCATCCTGCGCCTCTTCTATATGCTCCGCGTTGTTGTCGATGACTGCCACATTATGGTTTTCCTTGACCAGAAGGCTTACTATAGCCTTTCCAACCTTGCCGTAACCAGCCACTACTATATTCATAATGTCCTCCCTGACTTGTCCGGTTCATAAACAACAAGTACGACCATTCTTCCGTCTGAAGACGGAAGAAGGCCGTACATTTCCGTATAATCTATCCTGCTAATTATAGCATACTGTCATATTAATTCAAGCTATTCAGGCTTTTTTACAGCATTTATCCGATTTTACGTAACTACAGATATACTGCTGACGCCATTTCTGTCCTTTGTAACCTGAATCTGCCTGTCAATCCGCCGGGAAAGCTCCTCCACATGAGATATAATTCCGACAAGACGGCCGCCCTCTGTCAGACCTGCAAGCGCGTCAACCGCCTGTTTCAGGGATTCTTCATCGAGTGTTCCAAAGCCCTCATCCACAAACATTGTATCGAGCTGCACACCGCCTGCCTCCTGCTGAATTTCGTCGGAAAGTCCAAGTGCCAGCGACAGGGATGCCTTGAACGCCTCGCCGCCGGAAAGTGTCCTGACACTTCGCTCCGAGCCGCTGCAGTGATCCATGACGTTGAGTTCAAGGCCGCTCTGGCTCTTGTTGTTCTCCGCTTCACGGCAGCGCACCAGCTCATACTGGCCGCCGGACATAATCAGGAACCGTGTGTTGGCACGCGCGATAATCCGGTCGAAAAACGTTGTCTGCACATACGTCTCCAGCATGATTTTTCCATGACCGCTGACATTGCCGTTTGCCGTATTTGACAATGCACGCACCCATTTCAGCCGTTCTTCCGTTTCCGTGAGTGCCGCGCCCTGCTTCTGAATGCCGTCAAGTGCCTTCTGATTCGTATGAATCCGCGTTGCCGCCGATGTCATCTCTTGCTCCAGAGCATCCTTATCCTCCGCGAGGCGTGAAAGCTCCTCTGCAAGCCCGGAACGCTGATCCATGACGGCTTCTATTATGTTTTCCGCGTCATTGGAATCCGCATCCGCGGCACTGCCGTACCCGGCCTCTGAAAGCTGGCTTTTCATCGCGGCGATCCTGCCGGTAAGCGTGTCATATCCGGAATGACACCTCTGATATGCGTCCTGTGCCATTCTGATCGCGTCTTCCAGTTCGTGAAGCTTGTTTTTCATATTTTCCAGATTGGCCGCGGCACATTCGCGGTCCTGAAACGGCAGCTGTGACGCCAGCATATCCGCGGCTTTTCTTAAGCTCTCTGCCTCCGCTTCCAGAAGTGCTCCCCGCTTATCAAGATCCGCGGCACGTTCCTCGTTTTTACGCCGGTTCGCTTCACGCAGCGGAATATCTGCTTCCAGGGCCTTCTTTCGGCCGGACGCGCGCTGTGCTGTCCCGATCTGCGTCTGCACCGACCGGACCTCTGCGTCTGCTTCGGCTGCGGCATTCTGAAGCGCCGGTACGATTGTTTTTTCCAGCTCCGCGGAGACCTCTGTTCCAAGAAGTGCTGCGGCGCGTTTCCGGATCTCCTCAAGCTGTGCCGCGGCTCTGCCGTTCATCACGCCAGCCGCTTCGCTCCGCTTCCCGGCTTCCTGCTTCGCGGCAGCCGCCTGTTTTTCCATCTCATGAAGACGCGCTTCTGAAGGAGCACCCTCCTTGATTCCGGCCGGCTCCGGATGAATTACCGATCCACAGACCGGACACTTCTTCCCTGCTTCCAGGCCGGAAGCCAGAATGCCTGCCTGCCCGTCCAGAAACGACTTCAGCAGGACAGCATATTCCCGGTCCAGTGTTTCCGATTCTTCCGCCGCCTTGCTGTATAGGATCTGTGCATGACGTACGTTTCGAAGAGAATTCTTATAAGCGCCAATATCCGACTCCAGCTCCGAAAGCTTCTGAAAACGCAGCTTCGCACTTTCACTGCCGGCCGTCAGCTTTTCCAGCATAACGTCCGCGTCCCCAAGTGAAGTAAGCTCTTTTTTAAGATTCAGAAGCGCCCCAGCCTCTGACGCTGCTTTTTCGGAAAGCTCCGCCTGTTCGGCTTTCAGCGCATTCCCTTCTTTTGTTTTCCGGACAGCCTCAAGCCGCTTCTCATCCAGCTCCCTGTAGCGCGGCAGTTTTTCTTCCAGCGACATAATATCCGTGCCAAGCTTCTTCCGCTCCGGTTCTTTTTCCTTTTCTGCGAGGCAGACTGCTTTAAGATGGGCCAGTGCTTCTTTCTTGTCCGCCTCTTCCTGCCAAAGCGCATCGAGTTCTTTTTTTAGCCGGATAACCGTATCCAGTCTGGCAAGAAGTGCGCGGATCTCCGTGGACCTGCCTTCCGCCGCGTCCCGTTTCGTTCTGATTTCAGCCGCTTTCTTTCCATCACGTTCAATGACGCGTTCCACCAGGCCCACGGCCTCCGGACCTGCCGCGCGGCCCTGACAGACCTCCTCGTACAGCCTGCTGTCATCGTCATCACCGTCGAACGACACGCCATGAAGATACTGATCGACGCTCGCGGCAAGTGTTTCATAACTTCTGCCAAGCGCTGAAGCCTCTGCCTTCAGACGTTCCTGCAGAATCTGATACCGGCCGGTCCGGAAAATCTGGCGAAAAATCTTCTTCCGCTCTTCCGTCGGCGCGAGAAGCAGCTTCATAAAATCCCCCTGCGCAATCATGGCAACCTGCGTAAACTGTCCGCGGTCGATCCCCAGAATACTGCGGACCGCTTCGTTTACATCGCGCACCTTCGTAACAATTCGGCCGTCCGGCATGGTGAGCATGGCGTCAGCCTTCTGTGTCACAGTGCCGCCGCCCCGCCTGGCCGGCCGGGAATACTCCGGATTCCTCCGGATTTTATACGTCCGTCCATGCTCCAGAAACGTCATCCCGACAAACGTCTCTGTATCCGCCTCCGCGTACTGCGACCGCATCATGGCGGGACTCCGGTAATCCCCGCTTGCTTCTCCGTACAGCGCAAATGTTATTGCATCGAAAATCGTCGTCTTGCCTGCACCTGTGTTTCCGGCAATCAGATACAGGCCGCTCTCGCCAAGCAACGTCATATCGATTTCCGTAAGTCCGGCATAAGGTCCGAAAGCTGAAATAGCGATGTCAAGCGGTCTCATCGGTCCTCATCTCCTATCTTTTCCATAAGCTCTTCGACAAACTTACGCTGTTCCTCCGTCATCGGAGCATTGTTCTGTTTCTGATAAAAATCGGCAAAAAGCTCGACCGGCGGCATTTTTTCCGCCGGAGGCTCCTCTGTAATCTCAAAGCCTGCACGTGTACGGCAGTTGTCATACGAAAGCTTCATGATATTCGGATATATCGTCCGCAGGCGGCTTAAGGCACACGGAATGTCCTCCTCATCCTTGAGGATCACTTGGAGATAGTCATCGGTACGCGTCCCGCGGTAAAAATCCTGCGCCGTCACTTCCATATACGTACCGGTAATGACACGCATGTCATGAAGCGGATGAAGCGGAACCGTACGTATATTCCGGACACCCTTTTCCCCGAATTCAACGATTGTCACGGATTTCTGCTGATTCACCTCGGAAAAAGAATATTTCAGCGGTGTCCCGCAGTACCGTATCCCGGGCGCTGTATCCTGCGGACTGTGAAGGTGTCCGAGCGCCGTATAATCAAATGGTTCAAAAACAGACGCGTCGATATTGTCGGCACCGCCGACCGAAACTTCCTCTGAATCACTGCGGCAGGCTCCTGTTACAAACTGATGCGTAACGAGGACATTCCGGACCGACGGATCGATTTCCATATGGCGGATCGCCGTGCGCATCGCGTCCGTATAGGACTCCGTTTCCTCATCCGGGAAAAAACGTCTCACATGGGCAGGCTTCAGAAAGGGCAGCAGATAAAAGCTGACGCTTCCATACGCGTCCTCCAGGGATACCGGCTTAACCGTCCCGTCATAGACAGGCGACAGAAACACCCCGCTTATCTCCATAAGACGCCCGCCGAAGGCAATCCGCTCCGGTGAGTCATGATTGCCGCTGATGACAAGAATCTTTCTGCCTTTGCCGGCATTCCGTACCAGAAACCTGTCAAACAGCTGTACCGCCTCCGCGCTCGGCACCGCCTTGTCATATATATCACCGGCGATCACAACCGCGTCCGGCTCCTCATCGTCCGCGATCCGGCCGATTTCCCGCAGAATATATTCCTGATCCTCTATCATGGAAAACTCCATGATCCGCCTGCCAAGATGCAGGTCGGACAGATGCATTATTTTCATTCTCGTCCTCCGGTAAAAAATCATAGATTTTCCTATAAAACCGCTGTTCTTATGTTATAATATCAATCAGTGTATATAAATGTCAAATTTTCAAAGGAGTGTTTCATTATGACTACTGTCAGAATTAACCCGGGCGTCTGCGGCTTCGTTACCAAGGTCACCGCGGAAGCTCATGATGACGACCGTTACACCGTTACAGTCCACGTTGTAAGTGGCTGCAAGGCTATTTCCGGAATGATGGATGAATTAGGCAGCGAATTCAAGGCATTTGAAGTCTGCCTGTCCAAACCCGGAGACGGACCGTTCTTCAAATACGCGCGTGAGAAGTATCCGGTTCATGCCGGATGTCCGATCATTGCCGGCATTACGAAATGCATTGAAGCAGAATGCCATCTGGCTTTGAAGCGGGACTGTTCCATCGAATTTCTGGACTGATCGTACATCGTCAGAATCTGAAACAAACAGCACCGGGCCAATTCCTTGACCCGGTGCTGTTTGTCGCATTATGTAAAACACACCAAATAGTAGAATACAAATTAAGCGTTTGCTTCGTTCTTCATCTTCTCCATGATCTGCTGCCCGCTCGTAGGCGTAAGCTCGAGTTTCAATCCCTTTGTGATCCCGAACATCGCGCCGATCTCCACAAATACGAACGGGAAGGCCCCGACAATGGAAATTGTCTGCATCATCGTCAGTGCATTCTCACTGCTCATCATCAGCACAATCGCAAGGGCACCTTCGAGGCAGCCCCACAGCAGCTGTACCCGCTTGCTGGGATTCAATGTTCCGTGCTCGCTGAAAATACCAAGCACAAGAACCGCGGAATCAGCGGAGGTAACAAAGAATGTACAGACAAGCAGAAGCAGAATAATCGACAGCAGTCCGCCGAGCGGATAATAGGAGAATACCTTAAATGCCGCGAGCGGTGTGGATACAGCGGCCTCGGTCGCTTTTGCAAGGCCAAGCTGGATACCCATCGGACCTAATACCGCAAACCAGATGAAGGTAAGCAGCGACGGTACGATCAGAACAGCG
>Ga0163159_1000872_pt1 | contig 32332 bp, 34 predicted proteins | sample BioMet9_FD_108702 | JGI IMG/M metagenome (GOLD analysis project Ga0163159, IMG submission 108702) | Microbial communities from bioreactor (seeded with sewage sludge) at Lawrence Berkeley National Lab, California, USA - Biofuel... | ecosystem: Engineered > Bioreactor > Anaerobic > Unclassified ... | reverse complement strand
TGAAACATATAATCCAAGACATTCGGCGCAGTGCCGACGGCCTGACGAAATGCTTCCGGTCCAAAAGCTTTGATGTACTCGTCTGGATCTTTCCCTTGCGGCAGGGACAGGACCGTAACATGCATCCCTAAGCCACGTACCATTTCCATGGCCCGCAGCGTCGCCGTCCGGCCAGCTTCGTCCATATCATAGGATAAAACCAGATTATGAGTCTGGCGCTGCAAAAGGCGCAATTGCTCCTGAGTCAGTGCCGTTCCCAAAGAGGCTACGACATTGCTCACTCCCTGATTATGGGCCGAAATGACATCCATATAACCTTCTACCAGGACAGCTTTACCGGCATCATAGATTGCCTTATGAGCTAAATCCATGGCAAACAGCAAACGACGTTTATTGAATATGGGCGTTTCCGGGGAATTCAGATATTTCGGCTTAGAATCATCGAGGACACGACCACCAAAACCGACGATGCGCCCGCGACCATCGCGGATGGGAAACATGACCCGATTGCGGAATGCATCATAATAATGTCCATTCTTCTCTTTTGCCAACCCCAATTTTACCAAAACAGCGGAATCAATACCGTTTTTGGTAAAAGCTGTCGTAAGTTTATCCCAGCTATCCGGCGCAAATCCCAGCTTGAATGAAGAAATCGTCGCATCTGAAAGGCCGCGCCGATGGAAATAATCCAGACCTGGCAAGCCATAGTGTGTCTGCGTGAGACAATTGTGGAAAAAATTCCCGGCCATTTCATTTACCTTATATAAAAGCTGGATAAATTGCTCTTTTCGTTTTTCTTCAGCCGATTTCTCCACTGTCGGCAGTGCCATATGGGCCCTTTCAGCCAGACGAGTCACAGCTTCCCCAAATGTCAGATTATCCTTCATCATGACGAATTGGAACACGTCACCATGGGCATGACAGCCAAAACAGTAAAAAAAACCTTTATCTGCAGATACGCTAAACGAAGCCGTCTTTTCATTATGAAAAGGACAACAGGCCCAAAAGTTACGCCCTCGTCGTTTCAGTGTCACATACTCCGATATGACGCTGACTATATCATTGGCCTGACGAACCTGATCGATAAATTCATTAGAGAACTTCACCTGCATCACCTGATAAAAAAGATTTCTTGACACATTATACTTATTCTGTATGGACTTGTTAAATTCCTGCTAAATCGTGCTTGCAATTATTGCATAATCCTCATCCTTTATCATCAACTAACTCATATCAGAATAGCCTATCGGCCTCATAGAAAGGAAGTACTACTCAATCAATGACTGCCCTCAAGGTGGGAAGTACCTTCAAAAATCAATCTGCTTATAGATTTATGCGGCTCCATTCGTTATAATAGAGTAAGAAGTAAAATATAACCACTGTAGGAGTTATGGACATGGAACATTATGATACAATTCACTGTAGCTGACGAAACATCGCCTGTCGCACTGATCCGGGCCATTCGCCATCAAGGCGTTTCCACGACTATGCGGCGGCGCATAAAGCATCAAGGCATCTGTACGGTAAATGGCCAGCCCTTGCCATGGACGAGCCTCGTACAGAACGGCGATAAGGTCTGTGTGGAACTGTTGGAAAAAAATACGTTCGAGCCGGAATCCATACCGCTCCATATCTGTTATGAAGACGATTACCTGCTGTTAATCAATAAACAAGCAGGTTTGCTCATGCATCCCACATCGGGGATGTATCACGGCACATTGGCCAACGGCGTGGCCTGGTACTATGAGCAAACGGGCCAGCACTACGCATTTCATCCCATGCACCGCCTGGACAAGAATACATCTGGTCTGGTCATGATAGCCAAGCAGCCACAAATCCAGTACGCCTTCGCCAAAAAGAAATTGTTTTACAGCCGTACGTATTTGGCACTGACTGCAGGTCGTTTCGTCTTACCGAAAACATCGGTACGCTACCCTATCGGGCGGCGGCCGGACAGCATCATCCTGCGCATGGTCACGGCTTCTGGCAAGCCCGCCCGGACTGACATAGTCCGTCTGGCCGCTAATCCGCAATACAGCTTGCTGGAAATAGCTCTCCACAGCGGCCGGACACATCAAATCAGAGTACATTGCAGCTTTCTCGGATTCCCCTTGCTGGGAGACGATTTGTATGGCGGCCCGCGCGATCTCATCCAGCGCCAGGCGCTCCATGCCTGCTGTATCCGCTTCAAGCATCCCGCAACGGATGAACTCATTACCGTCAAATCCCCTGTACCTGAAGATATGGACCAGTTGATCCACCAGGCCGGTTGGGATGATATATTAACTAATTCATTAGGAGGAATGTCAAATGCCATTAGTAACGACTAAAGAAATGTTTAAAAAAGCATATGAAGGGCATTACGCTGTCGGCGCATTTAATGTAAATAATATGGAAATCATCCAGGGTATCGTAGATGCGGCTCAGGAAGAACAATCGCCGTTGATCTTGCAAGTCTCGGCTGGCGCCCGTAAATATGCCAAGCACATCTATCTTGTAAAATTGGTCGAAGCAGCTCTATCTGATTCAGGAGATCTGCCCATTGCCCTGCACCTGGACCACGGCGAAGATTTTGAAATTTGTAAAGCCTGTGTCGACGGTGGCTTCACCTCCGTCATGATCGACGGTTCCAAACATCCTTTCGAAGAAAACATCGCCATCACCAAGAAAGTCGTAGAATATGCCCATGACAAAGGCGTCGTCGTCGAAGCGGAACTGGGAAGACTGGCTGGCGTAGAAGATGATGTCAAGGTACAATCCCGCAACGCCACATTTACCGATCCCGATGAAGCGGTAGAATTCGTAGAACGGACCGGCGTCGATTCATTGGCCATCGCTATCGGCACAAGCCATGGCGCTTATAAATTCAAAGGCACGCCGTATTTGGATTTCGAACGGTTAGAAACGATTACCCGCCTCCTGCCTGATTTTCCCCTCGTCCTCCACGGTGCATCGACAGTCATGCCGGAATTCGTCAAGAAATGCAACGAATTCGGCGGCAAGATTCCGGGAGCTCAAGGCGTTCCTGAAGATATGCTGCTCCGGGCAGGCAAATCCGGCGTCTGCAAGATTAACATCGACACAGATCTGCGTCTGGCTATGACAGCATCGATCCGGGAAGAATTCGTCAAGGACCCGAGTAATTTCGATCCTCGTAAATATTTAGGACCTGCTCGTTCTGCCATTAAATCAATGGTACAGCACAAAATGCACGATGTATTGAATTGTTCCCATCGAATCTAAAAAAATATAATAATTCAATTGCTTTTTTGTCTATAATGTGGTAAACTTTTTAAGTGTTATTGTAGATTAGGAGGTGAACTAATTGCCGCAAATTAAATCAAATATCAAAAGCATGGAAAAAGACGCTTTGCGCCACGCCAAAAATGCTCAGGTGAAATCTTCCGTCAAGACTGCTATTCGCCGTACTGTAGAAGCTATTGCTACTGGTGATGCTGATAGCGTTAAACAGGCCTTCAATAAAGCCAACAGCGTTATTGACAGCGCAGCCACCAAGGGCGTCCTCCATAAAAACAATGCCGCTCGGAAAAAATCTCATTTAGCTGCTAAAGTAAACGCAATGGAAAAATAATTCGAACGCCGCAAGCCCCGTTATCCGCGGGGCTTGTTTTATATTTAAAAAAGGAGAATCTATGTTAGTACCTGATACTGCACAATGCCGCCATTTTTTTCGGCTGTTACTGCCATTACTACTGACACAGATGGCTCAGATCGGTACGGCCGTCCTGAGCAGCATATTCAGCGGCTAGGCAGGGACGACGGATCTGGCCGGTGTAGCTGTAGGCGTAAATATATGGATTCCCGTCTCAGCAGCATCTACAGGCATATTCTACGGTGTCACCCCTATCATTGCCCAATTACGCGGTGCCGGCAAACAGGAAGCGATTCCCGACTATATCGTCCACAGCATATACATTGCCGTCTTCTTTGCGGCAGCGACCTTATTCTGTGGATACTGCGCCATATCTCCCCTGTTGGATTGGATGGCTCTGGAACCACAAGTACGCTACGTCGCCGAAGGTTTTTTAGAAGCGTTGGGTTTCGGCGTCCTACCATGGTTCCTTATGGCAACACTGCGCAATGTATTTGATTCCCATGGTAAGACCCATGTATCCATGTGCCTGCTCGTATTCAACATGGCTCTGACGACCCTCTTATTCCGGCTGTTCATATTTGGCGGCCCTGGCATTGAGCCTATGGGTGGTATCGGGACAGGCTATGCCCAGACCACAGCATCATGGGTTACACTGCTATTATTCAGCATACTTTTGTTTCGCCTGAAACCTTTTAAAGACTATCATCTGGCAACACGCTTCCAACTGCCGCGCTGGATTTTTTTACTGGAACAACTTCGCCTTGGCCTGCCTATGGCAGCGGCCATCTTTTGTGAAACGAGTTTATTCAGTATCGTCGCATTGCTCATGAGCGAATATGGAACGGTATTTCTGGCTGCCAATCAAGCCGCTATCAGCTACTCCACATTCACGTACACCATCCCTTGGAGCATCAGCCTCACGGCGACGATTGTCGTGGGCTACGAAGTTGGCGCCCGCCACGCCAAAGCGGCCCGTCAATACGCATTGCTTTGCCAGGTCACAGCCTTGTCGCTGGCCTGTTTCTCAGCGCTCGCAACGTATCTGTTCCTGGACCCCATTGCCAGTCTGTTTACTACCGATGCAGAAACATTTACGCACATACGCGTCTTCCTCATCTATGCACTTTGCTTTTGCTTCTGCGATGCCCTGGGTACACCCGTCCAAGGTATCCTGAGAGGCTATAAAGATGTCAAGAGCATTACGTATATCGCCTTCATCACGTACTGGGTCATCAGCCTTCCCTTAGGCTATATGCTATCACATATGACGCACCTTGGCGCCTATGGCTATTGGCTGGGGTTCATCATCAGCCTGGCCATAGCTGCGGCTTCCTATAATCTGCGGCTATGGAGCCATACAGCCCGACAATCGATTTGCCAGTAGATATTTTTATATCAGAGGAGGAGTCAATCCATGGATTTAGAAAAACAAATACAAAATTACGCAATCATATTATTGACGAAGGGAATTAACCTGCAGAAAGATCAAATTCTCGTACTGCAGGCACCCGTAGAGGCCCATCGATTTGTCACTACCCTGACAAAAACAGCCTATGAGCAGGGCGCTTCCCAAGTCGTCATCAGCTGGCGTTCCGACTCCGTATCGCGCCTGCGCTACGAATACGAATCCTTGGGACAGTTCCAGACACTGCCTGACTGGCGCCGTGACTTCAGCCTGTATTATTATCGCAAAGGTGCCGCTTTCCTGAGTCTGGTATCTGCCGATCCGTATCTGATGGACGGCGTAGATCCAGAAAAGATATTTGCCCAACAGAAAGCACAGCATGCAGCGCTGCGCGAATATATCGACGGCATGATGGCATCTCGCGTGACATGGCTCGTCGCAGCCGTTCCCAGTGCCGTCTGGGCATCCCTGCTATTTCCCCAGGACGATGCGGAAACAGCCAACCAAAAACTGTGGCAATGCATCCTCAAAGCGTCCCGAGCCGATGGCAAGGAACCGGAAATGGAGTGGGACAACCATTTGGCACGCTTACAAAAACGTCGCCAATGGCTCACGGCACAGCATTTCCAAAAATTGCACTACGAAGCAGGCAACGGGACCGATTTATGGATCGACCTGCCCCAAGGCCATATATGGCAGGGCGGTGCTGAAGAATCGACGAATCACCTGCTGTTTAACGCCAATATACCGACAGAAGAAGTATATACAGCCCCTCACTGCAATGGAGTCAATGGCATCGTCTATAACACGAAGCCCCTCGTATATAACGGCGTCCTCATCGATCAGTTCTGCCTGACATTCAAAGACGGCAAGGTCATCTCTGCCAAGGCAGAAACGGGCGAAGATGTCTTGCAGCAATTATTGACTGTCGATGACGGCGCTGGGCATTTAGGTGAAGTAGCCCTCGTGCCATACCACTCCCCCATTTCCTTATCAAATGTGTTATATTATGAAACACTATTCGACGAAAATGCATCATGCCACTTGGCCCTGGGAAAAGCCTACCCGTCTTGCCTGCGCGGCGGCACAGACCTATCAGAAGAAGAATTACATGCAGCGGGATTGAATGATTCCCTGGCCCATGTCGACTTTATGATTGGTACACCGGACCTTACCATTACCGGCATAGATGAAAACGGACAAAAAATCCCCGTGTTTCGTCATGGCGATTTTGCTACCATCGAATAAAGAAAAGAGAACGCCTGTTCGGCAATGGATTAAATCCATCTGCCGAACAGGCGTTCTCTTTTGGTTCCGTAAATATATTTATGTTGTGTCAAACAACACTGCCTAAATTAACGTTCTTGCGGAGAATAGTACGTATGGAGCAGTTTATGGGACTTTTCACCCAACGGTGCGCCAAAGTATTCATCATACATGACTTTGATTTCTGGATTATCATGAGATTTCCGCAATTCACTATTGCCATCGATTTCATACAATGCCTGAGCGCGTTTTTTCTTAATGGCCATGCTAGTAGGAATAGGCTGGCCACCGCCACCGATACACCCGCCTGGACAAGCCATGATTTCGATGAAGTGGTAATTAGCTGTACCTGCACGAACTCTGTCCATCATCTTCTGTGCTGATCCCAAAGAGTTGCAGACAGCGATGCGGACTTCCATGCCGGCTACGTTCAATGTAGCTTCCTTCGTCTGTTCCAAACCACGGACAGCCGTATAATCGATTTGTTTCAAATCCTGCTTCGTCAAAACATCGGCTACCGTTCTCAGAGCAGCTTCCATAACACCACCGCTGGTACCGAAAATAACAGCAGCACCAGTACCTACGCCGAGCGGAGAATCAAAGTCTTCTTCTTTGATATCATCAAAGTTGACCCCAGATTCACGGAGCATACGGCCCAGTTCCCGTGTCGTAATGCTGATATCGACATCGCGATAACCAGAATCACAAAGCTGCGGACGAACACATTCAGCCTTTTTCGCTGTACAAGGCATAACGGATACGCTGACAATCTTGGACGGATCGATGCCTGCTTTTTCAGCATAATATGTCTTGATAACAGCACCAAACATACCTTGCGGAGATTTAGCTGTAGACAGATGAGCCAACTGATCCGGATACTTCAATTCGCACATGTTGACCCAGCCAGGACTGCAGGATGTAATCATGGGGAGAACGCCGCCGTGAGTTACACGATGGATAAATTCATAGCCTTCTTCCATGATCGTAAGGTCAGCACTGAAATTCGTATCAAATACTTTATCAAAACCGAGATTACGCAGAGCTGCAACCATTTTACCGGTTACGATGCTGCCCGGTTTCATGCCAACTTCTTCGCCCAATGCTACGCGGACCGAAGGAGCGACCTGGACAACGACGATTTTATCGGGATCATTGATGGCATCCCATACGCGTTCCGTGTCATCTTTTTCCATGATGGCACCGGTCGGACACATGCTGGCGCACTGACCGCAGAACGTACAAGCAACCTTGCTCAAATCTTGTTCGAACGCAGCTGCAACGATCGTATTGAAACCACGATTTGCAAAGCTATAAACATTCATCTGCTGGACGTCACGGCAAACGCGGATGCAACGACCGCAAAGGATACATTTTTCCTGGTCACGAACAAGACAAGGATTGGAATCATCAGTCGTATGAACTTTCTTTTCGCCCCAATCGAAACGGTGTGAACGAACGCCTAAGTCAGCGGCGATACGCTGTAATTCACAGTCGCCATTTTTCTGACAGGACAAGCAATCCTTCGGATGATCTGCCAATAACAATTCAATGACCATACGGCGGGCTTCACGGACCTGCGGCGTATTCGTCTTGACAACCATACCTTCAGCTACAGGATAGCAGCAAGAGGAAACGAGTCCTTTTGCACCGCTGGCTTCAACGATACACAGACGGCAAGCACCTTCCGGTACCAAATCGGGATGATAGCACAGCGTAGGAATATGAATACCTGCCAAACGAGCTGCTTCTAATATAGTGGCACCTTTAGGTGCTTCTACGGCAATGCCGTTAATCGTTAAGGAAACTTTATCCATAATTCGTATACCCCCCCTTAACCTTTTTTAATCGCATTAAACGGACAATTCGACATGCATGTGCCACACTTGATACAAATAGTTGTATCGATGACATGCTGTTCCTTCGGTTTACCGCTAATAGCGTGAACCGGGCAATTACGAGCACACAAGCCACAGCCTTTGCAAGCATCGGTGATATAGAAATCGGCCAGATTTTCGCATACGCCAGCCGGACACTTCTTATCCTTGATGTGAGCTTCGTATTCATCGCGGAAATAATGCAATGTGCTAAGAACGGGGTTCGGTGCTGTCTGGCCAAGACCGCACAAAGCACTCAACTTAATGTTTTTAGCCAACGTTTCCAATAAAGCAATATCAGATTCGGAACCTTGTCCATCCGTAATACGGGTCAAGATTTCTAACATACGTTTCGTACCTTCACGGCAAGGAGTACACTGGCCGCATGATTCAGACTGCGTGAAATTCAAGAAGAATTTTGCTACATCGACCATACAAGTGGAATCGTCCATGACGACCAGGCCGCCAGAACCCATCATAGCGCCGACCTGGGTCAAAGCGTCATAATCGATAGGCAGATCGAGCAACGATTCAGGCAAGCATCCGCCAGACGGACCACCTATCTGTACGGCTTTAAACTTTCTGCCGTTGGCAATGCCGCCGCCAATTTCAAAAATGACTTCTCTCATAGTAATTCCCATGGGAACTTCAGCCAAGCCCGTATTATTGATCTTACCAGTCAAAGCGAATACCTTTGTACCAGAAGAGCCTTTCGTACCAATGCTACTGAACCAATCAGCGCCTTTGACGATGATTTTGGCAATGTTAGCATACGTTTCAACGTTATTGTTATTCGTCGGTTTGCCCCACAGACCAGAATTGGCTGGGAACGGAGGACGAGGACGAGGCATGCCACGGCGACCTTCGATGGAAGCCATGAGTGCAGTTTCTTCGCCGCAGACAAATGCGCCGGCGCCTTCTTTGATATGGAGGCGGAAATTAAATCCAGAACCAAGGATGTTGTCTCCTAAGAATCCTAATTCTTCATCTTGAGCAATGGCATTGCGCAACCGTTTGATGGCCAAGGGATATTCAGCACGAACATAGATATAGCCTTCGTCAGCACCGATAGCATAAGCGCAAATGATCATGCCTTCCAATACTCTATGGGGATCGCCTTCAAGGACACTGCGGTCCATGAATGCACCCGGGTCACCTTCATCGGCATTACAGATGATATATTTTTTGTCACCTTTGGCATCACGAGCAAACTGCCATTTCATGCCCGTACGGAAACCGGCACCACCACGGCCACGTAAGCCGGATTTTTTGATTTCGTCGACAACTTCCTGAGGCTGCATAGTCGTCAAGGCTTTAGCTAACCCTTCATAACCGCCTGATGCGACATATTCTTCAATCTTTTCCGGATTGATCTTGCCGACATTTTCCAATACGATACGAACCTGTTTTTTGAAGAAAGGCATTTCTTTATATTCAGGAATCTGTTCCTGAGTCATCTTATCATGGAACAGCAGGCGGTCTACGACCTGGCCATTACAGATATGACTTTCTACGATTTCAGCTACGTCTTCAGGTTTTACATTGCTATAGAAAGTACCGTCCGGATAAACGATGACCATCGGCCCATTTTCTACATAGCCGTGTCCACCAGTTTCCATGACTTTCACCGTATCTTTCAAGCCTTTTTTTGTAAGTTCCTGAACGAAACGTTCCTGAATATCCTTAGCGGTCGTACCGAAGTCGGTACCACCGAATACAATAACCTGAGCTTTGATATGATGCATAATTTATTCCTCCCCGGTCACGCTAATTCTTCTTTAGCAATTTTGGCAACAACCAGATCTTCCACGATATTCCCATTTACAACGTGTTCTCCGATAATTCGTTTAACATCCGATGGTTTTACACTGCCATACGTAATCCGGTCTTCACCAGGTCGAACTACATCCACCAATACTTCCCGAGCACACATACCGATACAACCAGTCTGCAACACGCTGATATTCTTTAATTGTCTGTTATCTACTTCAGCCAAAATAGCAGCCATGACACCACGGGCACCGGCAGCAATGCCACAAGTCCCCATGCCGACAATGATTTGTGTTTCTTTTGAATGCTTATCGTCTAACTCCGCTTTCCATTGTTTGCGCAGAGCTTCTAATTTCTCAACTGTCATCATTTTGAGTCATCCCTCCTGCATTTACTCTATGCATAAGATGTTAGCCCCAACGGACTATCCTATTGGTACCGTGCCAGAATATTAGGAACTGCATCTACGGTTACACGGCCATGGGTATCATCATTGACCTGTACGATAGGTGATAAGCCGCACGCGCCCAAGCAAGCTACTGTTTCCAATGTAAATGCCTGATTTTCCGTTGTATGACCAGCCTTAATATTCAACGCTTTTTCTACTGCTGCCAAAATAGTTTTACCGCCACGAACATGGCAAGCCGTCCCTTGGCAAACACGAATTATATTACGTCCCCGTGGTTCGAGATGGAATTGGGAATAAAATGTTACTACGCCATAAATGCTAGAAATCGGCACACCAGTTTTTTCAGCGACATAAAGCAAAGCGTCCTTAGGTAAATAGTTATACAAATCCTGCACCTGCTGCAAAATAGAAATCAAAGGACCCCTTTCTCCTGCAACTTTTGCCAATATGGCATCAATGCGGGCATGTTCCGGATTAGGTTCACCTGTACCGGTACATTTTTTTTCTTCTAAAGACATAGCATTCACTCCTTCTAAAATGAATTTTTATAATACGAATATTATAAATGGGTGAAAATATCAAATAACGACTGTAAATGGGCAGCCGATCATGCCTGGATCAAGGAAAACGCGAGTAAAGTTTCTTCGAATAATTCTTAATATTACGCCATAGTTAATAGGTAAAATGCAAAATTTATAATGTTAACTTATGCTATTACTTTATCACATAATCAAAAAACTTTCAACCATATATCTGTCAATATCTCGGCCAGCTTGACGACAATTCCAGACAAATACCACAAAATCAAGTATCTTAACTGGTTATGACAATAGAAAACCGCCTGGATTTTCCAGGCGCATTCTCTCGGTCATCTATACCATATCATAAAAAATAGTAATTTTCAATATATCCAATACGCATATAATCATTTAGAATAAGAGACATTGCGACATAATACATGTGTTCACAATGTAAATAAATAAACGTTTTATCCATATATAATTTAAAATTTTAAATCAATACCGATTTTACAAATAAATACCAGTATTAATAAATGAGATAATTGCATGTTTCGCACGCATAAAGCGTAATCAGTCTTCCTGTATTCCTGAAGAATGGCTATAAACAGCCAATTTCCATCTTTTAAATATTAGCTTTTCTTCTTATAAAATAGCAATAAGTTCCAGAATACACATGCAAAGAATGAACGTTTGTAATCATTACCAATTTACACCACATTAACAATATTCTTTTTGTACAATCCTACAAAAAAATAGAGTCCCTACCATAACGGTATAGAGACTCCATTGTTATATACAAATAGACCTATTTCCCCAATAACTTCAAGAAATCTTTTAAGATAGCCGTATTGCCAGGCCAAGCCGGAGAGGTAGTCAGATTTCCACAAAGGACTGATTCATCGGCATTGACTTCGACATACGTGCCTCCTGCAACAGTAACATCAGGCCCTACTGCCGGATAAGCAGTCAGTTGCTTGCCTTTGACTACATTGGCTGCCGTGAGCACTTGGATACCATGGCATATAGCTGCCACCGGTTTATTATTTTCCATGAACCACTTCGTGATTTCAATGACCTTGGGATCCAAACGGATATATTCGGGTGCCCGGCCACCGGTAATATATAGGCCATCATAATCTTCTGCCTTGACATCAGCCAACGTAGCGTTGAGCATAAAAAGATGTCCTGGTTTTTCTGTATAGGTCTGATCCCCTTCAAAATCGTGGATAGCTGTTTTGATTTTATCGCCGGCTACTTTGCCAGGGCAAACGACATCGACATGGATGTCTACCATTTCAAGAGCCTGGTACGGAACCATCAATTCGTAATCTTCAGTGAAATCTCCAGCAAACATCAATACTTTTTTCATTAGTATCCCCTCTTCCTGAATTTATATATGCTATTATAACATATATACTATCCCTTTCAAGAAAAAAGCCTGTAAAATAAATGTCAAATTTCTGCGCATTTATGACGGCCCAAATCCAAATACATGCAGCAACATCTTCTGTATTGACTTCGAGTCCACTCCATTCGCTATACTTATAGCGATACCTGGAAATACAGAATGTGGAACTGAACAGGCCCATATTTCTTATAATTTCTGGCTTGGCAGAGTCTGAAGCTGGCACAAATACTGGGGAAGTATTATAATGCTACTATACAATTTTGCAACCATTACAGAGAGGGGATTTGATTACATGAAAATAAACGAAGTAAGCAAAATATACAATATATCAGCAGATACGCTCCGTTATTATGAACGTATCGGCATGATTCCAACGGTACATCGCAATGAAAGCGGCATCCGCGATTATACAGAAACAGACTGTAGCAGTGTGGAATTCGTCATCTGCCTGCGCTCTGCCGGCGTCTCCGTAGAAAGCATCATCGAATACATGGTTCTGTTCCATCAAGGCGAACATACGCGGGGAGCTCGCAAGGCCATCCTCATAGAAGAACGGGAAAAACTGCTGAATCGCATGGAAACGATGCAAAAGACATTGGAGCGGTTAAACCACAAAATCGACACCTATTATAAATGGGTCGACGCAGCAGATGACTCTCTTTCCAACATGAAAAAAGTCAAATAATCGTTTACTACTTCCCCAACATACCAGGAGATTTTCTCATCTATGAAAAAACTCATTTTCTCAGGCCTGGCAGCCCTATTGATTGCTTTATCCATCTGGTTTGCCTACGCTACCCATGAGCAGCACCTGCCCCTATTAGAAGTAAATAATCTCATCCAGATCATCCCCGCTGATTCAGCGACTAGTCGTACGTTTTCCTGGCAAAATAAACAAGGCGACGGACCGGTGACTCTAGAATACCGCAAAGCAGGTACGACCATTACCACTCAAGTAAAGCCGGAAGAACACAGCATCCCGGCATTTCGTCCTCATGAAGTAGAGCAGACCATGAATTCTGCCTACCTCAGCGGACTTAGCGCCGATTCTGATTATGAATACAGGCTGACGACAGGAAAGAAAGCCAGCGATTGGAAGATATTCCGAACGACACCACAAGACCTGGATCACTTCAAGGTTCTTATTTTCGGTGATTCCCAAGCCGCAGACTATTCTGTCTGGGGCAACACAGTCAAAGCAGGCCTGAAACAAATGCCAGATGCTTCGTTCTTCATCAATATGGGCGATATCGTCGACAACGGACAAGATAACAGCCAATGGCGGCAATGGTTCAGCAATGCCAAGCCGTTACTCGATATCATGCCCTTTGCACCTGTATTGGGAAACCACGAAGCCTACAGCCTGGACTGGAAAGTGGCCCGCCCCGATTCATTCATATCCTTATTTGCCGTGCCGGAAAATGGTCCCGCCGGGCAGAAACGCCTAGCCTATTCCTTCGATTATGGAAACGTACATTTTGTGTCCTTGAACACGGATTATCAAGAAATAAGCGAATGGTACCCCACTTTGGTGGAAGATGAGACGGCCTGGCTCGATGCCGATCTGGCAGCAGCGCGCAAGACAGGAAAACGGATCATCGTACTGATGCACCGCACCATGTGGACATTCCGTTCGGGCGAAGCCTATGATATCAACGGCGAACATTTCGGTCCCCTATTCGATAAATATCAAGTGAACATCGTCTTCTTGGCCCATATCCATTCTTATTCGCGCACGAATCCCCGCCGTGACAACCATGACGCCCCCCAGGGAACAGTCTATATCACAACAGGCCGATCTGGTGAAAAATTCTGGTCCGGTTCGTACCATAAATCATTCGATGAAGTATTTTACAATCCTACGGACATGACTATGTTCCTTACACTGGAAGTACTGCCGGACCATTTCAAAGTATCGGCCTTCAAAGTCGATGGTACTCCCATCGATAGTGCGGAAATATAACTGTGTGCAGAACCTGGAAACCCAGAAAATATTCTATACCAACCTATCTGCTAAATATTAAAAACGGACCACATATTCCCGGCGGCTTTAAACCGTCGGAAGGATATGTGGTCCGTTTTATGTATATAAGTGATGTGCCTTACGAATTGTATTAGCCTGCAACGACATTTTCTATCTTTTTCAAATATAGGTTCAAAATGTCTATGTAGTACTGCTGCAGGATGACACCGTGGCCAGGAGCAATCATGCGGATAGGCAGGGCCGCAACAGAACGGATAGCTTGTTTTTCTTCTGGTGCTGCTTTTTCGAATACATTCGTGTAATACTTGTCTGCCGCTGCCAGCAGGTCCTCTTTAGTATATTCCCTGTCGAGAATGGGTTCAGCTGCTGCCATCTGGCCGAATAAATCGTTGGAAAATAAAATCTTTTCTTTGCTCAGAAATGTAACCATGTTGTCATCCCAATGCAGTCCCGGCGTTTCCTGGAAAACGAATTTGAAGTCGTCAATCTGCAATATTTCACCAGTCCGTACGATGTGGAACTCCGCCTGAGGCAAAACCTTCAGAAGACGATTCCGGCAAGCTGCCGTACAATAAACCGGCGTATCCGGATAGGCGGCAAGGACAGCCGGCAGCGCACCGCTGTGATCTTCCTCAGAATGATTCATGATGATGGCATCCAGCCGCTTTTCTCCCAGTACAGTACGGATATCTTCCACGAGTTCTTCGCCAGAACGGACTGGAACAGTATCAATCAAGACATTTGCCTTGTCGTGCAATAAATACGATAAAAATGAAAAACGTTTCTCTCCTTTGATAATAACCTTGCCCAATACTTCTACTCTATCAGTTATAGCATATTTCATATATATCCATCCCTTCTATGATTTGTTGTCTTCATTATAACGACAGAAAGTCACAATGTATGTTGCATAAGCAACATACATTGTGATTTTTTGTTAAAAACATATAATAATATCCACAATGTAGAATATTTCAAATTTTATCGAATATGATGTATACTATGGTTGTATCTCATAAAAAAGGAGCTGAGCATATGAAACAACATGTAAAATTCACAAAAATAGTGACAACTTTAGCTGCTCTGTCATTGATTGTCCTTGCGGCCAGTGCACAAGATGATGCTGCCCTGCACAACAGTTCGTATTCCTATACCAGCACCATGGAAACATCCTATACATCATCCGACAATGACACGAAAGGACAACAGTCTATCGTATTCCACCAGCGCACATCCAGCAGTGGCGCTGGCGACATGTCGACTGTATCGATGAATACATCCACAGGCGGCTGCCTCCAATTCATGATTTCAAACCAACAGCTAAAAAGCGACTTCTTAGCCAATGCCGATACATCTATCGACATGACATTGAAGGACCGTGCAATCTGGAACGGTACAATTAATGCGGACCATCACGCAAAGGCCGCAACAGTCCGTCTGGATAAAACGTCCACATGGAACCTGACTGGCGATGCCTATGTCACTGTACTATCAAATGAAGACAGCACCTGCAAAAACATTACTGGCAACGGTCATACCCTCTATTACGATGCTGCGGCCAAGGAAAATGCCTGGCTCCGCGGACAGACCATTATCCTCAATGGTTCAGGGCACCTGACACCAGTCGTTGTTACAACACAAACAACACATGCCCCAGGAAAATAAAAAATGTGAGCGTTATACCGCTCAGGACTGTCGTATTCATGACAACCTGAGTCGCATAATCAGGAAAATTATCGAACTCGATGGCGTACATGGCCGTATTGACAGCCGTAGGAATAGCGCTATAAATGAGGAATACCGTCGAGGCGACAGGTGATAAAGACCCAGGCCAGATGGCATTGACGACATATATCATGGCGAGCCCGATGACAGGAAGGACCAGAAGTTTCATTCCACTGGCAATCCATACTTCCGGATCAAGCCATTTGATAGGTGTCCGTGACAACTGGATACCGATACTGACCATGGCGACTGGCAAAAGAGCATCACTGGCTTTTTCCATAATCGGCCAGAAAAATACCTGTGTCATATCCCAGCCCATGTAACGGATAAACAGTGCCACCGGCAAGACGTATATGATAGGCATGTGGGCCAGCACCTTCAACGTATCCCGCGCACATAGCCGGCCGCGGCCAGCTTGGTACAGTCCGATCGTATTGAGTGCCAGATTCTGCGCAATAAAGATCAGGATTTGAACGACCATGGCTTCACCTAAATAAGGAGTCTGGCCATCTACGACAAATGGTTCATGGGAAAATACCAGCAATATGAGTGCTACGCCGAGATTTCCCGTATTGTTGAACATGATGGCATTGCGCAGCGATTCCACCATGCCCAGGTCATAATGACGGGCCTTACCGATAGCCGTAGCAATGAAAAAAGAAATGATCAAAAGTACGACAAAACAGCCAATGATGGTCGTACTGGCCTCAGGAAATGTAGTCTCACACAGATTTTTGAATACAAAACTGGGGATAATCAGATAAAACAATAATTTGGATAAGGTCTTCACATCAAGACCAAATTGTTTATCGAGAATGTAGCCAATACCGATGAGCAGAAATATTGGCAGCATAGTGTGCTCTACGATGAATAAGAAAATCACGGATTATTCCTTCTTTGCAAGTAAAATTATTGTAGCATGAAAAGAATCATACCACTATTGAAGCAATACGGCAAGCGTTAATTATACGCAGCCGCTATCAAGTAAACGACGGGCCTGCCCCAGATGCCGATGCATCAGGGTAGGCCCGTCGAAGTATATACCATTAAAATTTGCTATTCAAACCGTAATCAATATTCCAATGGATCCGGACCGTATTTATTAGGCCCTTCTGTCCCGCGGAAGAACAACATGTAGATTGCAAGTGCGATGTTTACTAATGGAATTAAGAAAAGTAGGAACATCCAACCCGTCCGATTCAAGTCATGAAGCCGTCGAACTCCTAATGAAGCACCGCAGACAAGCGCCAATACATAGACTGCAACAACAAGTATATAGAATATAGCCAGTTTATCTGCCAGAGCAGCAAATATTCCCATCAAAATAGACGTGACAACCCCCATGAGAAGTCCCCGTAAAAAATACGGTTGACGATTGAGCCGACCTTCAAAGGACAGGTATTTTTCTTTGATGGAATCAATTGTACCGTTAGCCCTGTGAGCAGCGGCAAACGTGGCCCCACCAGCAGCACCCGCAGCCGCTCCAACCGAGCCATAAGCCGCCTCTTGATTAAAAGTATCCGCCGCTTGGGACGAAACATTAGCATTACCCGGCATGCTATCATGTATCGGTGATTTTTGTAAATCCGCTCCACAAGACGGACAAAAACGTACATTATCTGGAACTTCAACCCCACATTTAGGACAAAAGTTCCGATGCTGTTCCTGTGGCGGTGTCGGTGATGTCGCAGCCGCGCCCAAGGAAGCCCCACAGGACGGACAGAACTGGGCATCTTTTTTGACTTGAGTGCCACAATGCGGACAAACCGGTGTACTGTCCACTGGAACTGCTTCAATAACCGAACCACATTCCGGACAGAATTTGGCGTCTGGACGGAGCGCGGCACCACAATGAGGACAAGCGTTGGCAGGTACAGGAGGTTGTTCAGGTGCAGCAGGCATTTTGCCTATAGATGCTCCACACTGCGGACAAAATACAGCATCTTCTTTAACGACGGCGCCACAATTAGGGCAAGTTCTTTGGAAAGCCATGATGATTTCCTCCTTATCTGAATAATGTACAGGCCGTAAACGTCACATCATTTGCGACCTTGTATCCCTTGTTCATCAATCGTAAACAATTGGTTCTGGTTCAGTACTTTTATCTGACCCGATACTTGATCGGTATAAGAATATCTAGCCTTTAACAAGTAAGTGCGTTGTTTCCAGCCCTGGCTGAACGGCATGGCATATTCCATGGTGAACACGTTACCACCCACTTCTTGATACGATTCTTCACTTAAAGGATAATATGCTAATTCGTCATTAAGGGAACACGTACAGAGTCCTTTATAAAATTTAGGAATTTCCCGTTCATAAATTGTGTTGCCACTATGGACATCGATTATCGAAAATGACAAATCGCCACCTGCTTCAGCATAGGTAAGCGAAATGGACATGATAGCCTTATCGGGTATACGCATTGGATTTTTAGCATACATAATCATGATATTCGAATTTGCCTTGGCAACAGTCGGGGCTACAGATGCGACAGGTGCCGTTTCATAAGAGGCGTCAAGGCCCAGTGCTGCCCCTGGAAGCATCATTAACCCTGCAAAAGCCGTTACCATCATCGATTTTTTAACAAATTTTGTCAATCCCATATATGAATCCTCCTTCTATATGATTTTTATACTTATATGAGTTTGTTTAATATAACTATACCACAATTTCAATAACGTGTCCTGCCATAAATATAAATGTTTAAGCATATAGCATGAATTCTATGACCGGTACCAGAAAATCAAAAAAGTGCTGTTCCTGAATGGGACAGCACTCCTGTATCATACCTGATTTGTATTTCTAGCACCCATTACACGTACCCTCTTTCACACAGGCTGACATACGTGCCATCACCGATGATGATGTGGTCGATGACGGGGATTTCCATGATTCTTCCGGCAGCAGCAATATTCTGAGTCACGGCAATATCCTCCCGGCTGGGCTCGGGATCGCCCGAAGGGTGATTGTGCAGCAGGACAATAGCCGCGGCATTACAACGGATGGCATAACGAAATACTTCCCGTGATTTAGCTATACTGGCATTGAGCGTTCCCACGGTCAACGTCCGGAATGATATCAATTTATTTTTAACTGATAGATATGCCGCAGCAAATCGCTCTTGCTGTAAGAACCGCATATCCTCCATGACGTATTCCGCAATAGCTTTGGGCGCACTAAAATCAGGGCAGCTGCATTTCACACGCTGCCGGGCAATGCGTTTCCCCAATTCGACGGCTGCACAAACCGTGACGGCTTTATCTGTACCGACACCGTGGATTGTCATCAAGTCGCCTACACTCGCCTCTCCCAGATAATAAATATTTTCGTCAGGCAGGGATTTTATGACATCGCGCGAAACGTCAAGGACAGAATGGCCCTTCACGCCCGTACGCAGCAATATAGCCAAAAGTTCCTGATCCGATACAGCCATAGAACCCTGTTTTAAAAATTTCTCTCGAGGTTTTTCACATTGGGCCATATTTTGGATTTCTGTCGTCATGTCGTCACCTTAGCTTTGCGTAGCATTTTATATACCTGAGCCAAAGGCAAGCCGACGACATTCGTATAAGAGCCGTTGATTTTCTCTACAAAAGAAGCGGCTTTTCCCTGGATGCCATACGCCCCAGCCTTGTCCATGGGCTCTCCCGTAGCGATATACTGGTCAATTTCTGCATCACTGAGATGACGGAACCATACTTTTGTCTCTACGAAATCAATCATAGCTTTTTTATTGCGGACAAGTGCGATACCCGTATAGACTGAATGGCGTCTTCCCGAAAGCTTACGCAGCATCTGGGCTGCTTCTTCTTTGGAATGAGGCTTTCCTAGGATGACATCTTCGACAGCGACGACCGTATCGGCACCCAATACCCATTGTCCAGGGTATTTAGCAGCCACATCCCTGGCCTTTCCTTCGGCCTGAAACATAACGAATTTTTTAGGTTCCCGTCGTTTCGGAGTCTGCTCCTTAAACGAACTAGGCTCTACCATATACGCGATGCCTGCCTGAGAAAGTAATTCCCGGCGCCGCGGTGAACCTGATGCCAAAATTAACACGACATTCCCTCCTGTCAGATACGTCGAAAAATGATAATGGCAATGACGATTCCTATAAGACTTAACAGATTCGGTGCAAACCGGAGTCCGAATTTAAACTCCAGCACATACAAATTAATATCCACATTCTGGATATTGAACAGTTCATAATGCTGAGACAATAAGGGCATGACACCATTAAGGCTGATATGAGACAACACTTCGCCTAAAATGCCTCCTAATATACCTCCGATGACCAAGAAAAGTACAAATAATCCCAAACCGTGACTGCCTAAAAATTTCATATCTCTATCTTCCCCTCATACCGGTATTGATTCTATAATCCATTATAACGTATTTATTTTGAAACAAGCAATATCAAACACAAGAAGGACCGGCAATTTAAGTGAATTCTAACAAAATTCTCCTTTGCCGGCCCATTTCTCAGCATACTATAATGTAACTTTAATGTAATTCTTATTTACCTGCTTTTTTCTGCATCTTGCCCCACGTATCACGTAGTCCGACGATACGGTTGATGATGATATGGTCTGGTGTACTATCTTTATCGATGACAAAGTACCCTTCCCGTAAAAATTGGAAACGATCGCCAGGATGAGCCGTGGCAATGCACGCTTCAGCTTTCCCATGGAATACATCCAGGCTGTGCGGGTTAATCATATCCAGGAAATCGTGTCCCGTATCTTCTGCATCGGGATCATCTTCCGGCGCATCATCTTTCAATAAATAATCATACAAGCGAGTTTCTACATCGACAGCATCAGCTGCGGAAACCCAATGCAGCGTCCCTTTGACTTTCCGGTTGGCATTGGCACCACTGCCGCTCTTGCTTTCCGGATCATAGGTACAATGGATTTCTACGATATTGCCATCGCCATCTTTGATGACTTCTTCGCATTTGATGATATACGCAAATTTTAGCCGCACTTCTTTATCCGGAGCGAGACGGAAAAACTTTTTGACCGGTACTTCCATGAAATCAGCCCGTTCAATGTACAATTCCTTGCTGAAATGGATAGTACGTACACCCAGCGCTTCATTTTCCTGATTATTCTCTGCTGTCAGTTCTTCCACCTGACCATCAGGATAATTCGTAATGACGACCTTCACAGGATCGATGACCGTCATGACCCGCGGTGCTTTCAATTTCAAATCTTCACGGATGCAGTATTCGAGCAAAGAAATATCGACGGTGCTGTCCGCTTTGGCGACGCCGATTCGTTCACAAAAATCCCGAATCGATTCAGGTGTATAGCCACGACGCCGTATGCCGGAAATAGTCGGCATGCGGGGATCATCCCAGCCGCTGACAATTCCTTTTTCAACGAGGACACGCAGCTTACGTTTACTCGTAATCATCTTGGTAACATTCAAGCGGGCAAATTCAATCTGTCGCGGAATCTGTCCCTGCGGATCGTCCCATTCTTCCAAAGCCCAATTATACAAGGGACGATGATCTTCAAATTCCAATGTACAAATAGAATGGGTAATTCGTTCGATGGCATCGGAAACAGGATGGGCGAAATCATACATGGGATAAATGCACCAGGCATCACCTGTACGATGATGGGTAGCATGGACGATACGATACAGCACAGGGTCTCGTAAATTGATATTAGGGCTGGCCATATCGATTTTTGCCCGCAGTACCTTGGCCCCATCGGGATATTTACCAGCTTTCATTTCTTCAAACAACTTCAGGTTTTCTTCTACACTACGATTACGGTAAGGACTTTCAATGCCTGGCTTGGAAAAAGATCCCCGATACTGGTGGATCTGTTCCCCTGTCAGATCATCGACATAGGCTTTGCCCAATCGAATCAGTTTGACAGCATAGTTATAGATTTTTTCAAAATAATCCGATGCATAGAACATGCGGTCATCCCACGTAAATCCCAGCCATTGGACATCTTCTTTGATGGAATCGACGTACTCTACATTTTCTTTTGCCGGATTCGTGTCATCAAAACGCAGGTTCGTCATGCCACCATATTTCTTTGCAATGCCAAAATTCAGGCAAATCGATTTGGCATGCCCTATATGCAGATAGCCATTCGGTTCAGGAGGAAAACGCGTATGGACCCTTTTGTCATATACGCCAGCCTCATTGTCCTGATCGATGAAGTTCTCTATAAAATTTTTTGTTATTTCGTTATCCATAGAATGCCCTCTCCTCTTTATACTATGATGTTTTATTGTATCACAAAACGACGATATTCACTAGTATTATTTATAAAGCTCTTACAAAATCAGTTTTTGTTGACAATATGAAAGATATGTGTTAGGATGTTAATTACAATTTTAAAGCACAATCATCACGAGCGGCGGAGGGACTGGCCCTGCGAAGCCGCGGCAACCTTCCTGAAAGGAAAGGTGCCAAATCCTGCGAGATATTCTCGAAAGATGATCTTATTCTATTTCTTCGTCTTTTGAGGCGGAGATTTTTTTATGCAGGAAATGGGCGGGCCGTCCCCATACGAACGCAGCGATGACGAGCAAAAGGAGAGTAGATAATATGAATTGGAAAAAAGCAGTAACAATCACCCTAGCCACATTGACACTGGCTGGAATGCTCGCAGGCTGCGGTGGATCTTCTTCTGATAACGCCAAGAATTCGGCAAAACCGGAAAAGAAAGAAATCACTGTAGGCGTCACCCCCGGCGCCAGCGATAACATCATGGATGTCGTCGTAAAAGAAGCGGCAAAGCAAGGTCTCAAAGTCAACGTCAAGACATTTTCTGACTATATCACACCGGATCAGGCTCTGGCCAGCGGCGATATAGACTTGAATTCGTTCCAGCATCAACCGTTCCTGACTGCATTCAATGAAAAGAACGGTACGAAATTGATCAGCATCGGCAATACCTATCTGGCACCATTGGGATTATATTCAAAGAAATTTAAATCCGTTCAGGAAGTACCAGAAGGTTCCACCATCGCTATCCCCAATGATCCTTCCAATGGCGGCCGTGCCCTCCTCTTGTTGCAAAAACAAGGCTTCATCAAAGTCAAGGAAGGCGTAGAACCGACAAAAATCACTATCCAGGATATTGCTGAAAACACGAAGAACCTCAAAATCATCGAATTGGAAGCAGCTCAGCTGCCCCGTTCCCTCGACGATACGGCCGCATCAGTCATCAATGCCGGCTATGCCATTTCTGCTGGCCTGAGCAGCCAAAAAGATGCCATTGCCGTAGAAGATAACACGAGCCCCTATGTCAATATCATCGCTGCCCGTCCGGAAGATAAGGACGACCCAGCTTATCAGAAATTCGTCAAAGCCTTCCAGTCTGCAACTGTCAAGGAATTCATCAACGAAAACTACCAGGGTGTACTCGTACCTGCATGGTAATACTTGATAATATGTGATAAAGCCAAAAATAAACCGCGTGAGATCGGCGCATTTATTCTGTCGCCAAGTTCACGCGGTTTTTTGGTCTTTATTATTTCAATTACGAAAACTTTCACTGGAAACGGAGCTGGCACTATTAACGAAAGCTGATTGAAATCCGGGCAATGAGCGCTTCGTCATATCGCTCAACAGATACGAGGCGTACGAGTACACAGGGCTCTGTATGTTCCAAATCATGGAGCAGGAGGACGAGCGAAGAAAAAGAGCCGATTACATCGAATTCGTAACGATGATGCTGTGTGGAATCACTCTTAATGGATGATAGTATGAGATTGCGCTGCCTGAGGATATTCTCGACGACAGTAATAAGATCTTCTTTCTCTACCAACAAGCGATGGATCAAGTGTGACTGGTCGTCCATAGGAAACGCTTTAAGCGCGGCATGCGGTTCCAACTGTACCATTATTTTTTCCCAGCGACTATGCTGATCCTGCCAATAATGCCAGTGAATAGCAGCCGCCACATCCACTATAGCCAGGACCAGCGCCAACCAATACAAATATTTATTTTGTTTTAGCATGCCCGCTATCCTGTTCAACATTCGTCCTCATTTCCATTTCATATTGTATAGCACCTTTTTTATCGGTATCAAGCTTTAACAGCGAGACATCGGCAAACATCCCATTCTTGCGCAGTGTGCTCTGCCATTTAGGGACGCTGTTTCGCTGGCGTACCGTACCGGCTATACGCATTGTTTCGTTTTGGACTTTGATGGAATCCACACTGACGTCACTTGGTTTCGTCTCTGCCAATTCTACGAGCAGCATTGGCCAATGTACTTGATTTTTGAGCAGGTCCTGAAGCTTTCCTGCATGAGTTTTCTTATCCCGTTCCACTTTATTGATTTTGTTTATTTGTTCCTGGATAGGGCGATAGTCCGCATCATATACCTGCATCTGCTGTACCACCTGGCTAAACCTCATATAACCGCCGCCAATCAATACGGCCGCCAACAACAATTCCACTATGGCTGCCGTTATAGTCAATCTGTATCGTCGGAAATGACGGATACGCTGTCGTTCAACTTCGGTAATCAGATTGAATCGCAAGACGCACCTCCTATAACAAGGCCGTCAGCCAGGCTGCCGGATAGCGCAATTCCCAACGCGAAATGACCCGTTGATATATGGGAATAGGCGTCCGCTCCAGATTCTGGTCCAAAGGAAAGGCATCACTGCTATATGGGTCTGACGGCGTCCAAATATATCCACTTACATTGCCCCCTTTTAAAAAGCAGTCATGGCATCCTGTACCATCTGCCAAGGAAAGCGTACCCTCTACCAAGGGAAATAAACGGCTTACCAGGGCCGGTACGATATCGATGGTTTGGATGCTGACGCGCTCACTCCGGAACGCGTCAATCACCGTCTGTATTCTATCTTGAGGATACGACGCCAATACCCACTTGAATGCCCCGTCTTCACCAGGACCGGCGAAATCGATATCATATGCATTGTGTTTTTTGGCAAAATGATATGTGTTTTGCAGGACAGCCTGGGCTTCTTTCCTTGCTTGCACGGGCAGGTCCAGCGAATCCAGCTTCAACAGCGGACCGCCAATCACTAAAGAAGCGTCATATCCTGATAGTCCGTACAGGCTGCATATATGATGGATCAGCTGTTCAATTTCTTTTTCCTGCAGTTCCCAAATCAGCGAATGAGCTGCTCCGTCCAAAGAGTCAGTACGCACGTCACATATATTCCCTCGCCAATTTTTACTGCACATGAGCAATATAATGGGCCAGCCGGCCAGCCAGAGGATGACTTTTTTATGGCCCACGAAATGAAACATGATACCCTCCTTTAATTAGACATGGACAACACCGTGATTTCCGATTCATGGGTCAGATTGTCCAATACGACCTGATACATGATGGAACAAGTACGGCTCACTTGCGTCGCCTCTACACTGCCGATGGCAATGAGAGACCCTTTATAAGGTGGAGTCTGTTTTTGCATATAATATGCCAACTCACATTTCCGCCCTGCACCAGCCATGTCCTGTGGTAGCTCTATGGCTATCCGATCATGAGTGGGCATATCTTCAAAACTGCGCTGAGACAAATCATGCCACCCTACCAGAAGCGCACTTTCAGCTAAATACATGGCTTCGATGCTATCCCGATAGCGACAGGCCTGACGTAGATATAACGTGGACATGCCTGCTGTGATACACGTCAGGACGACTACCAGCCCGCCCAGCCATAAGACAAACAATGTAACCATGCCATTTTTCTTCTTCAAGACTCACGCACCTCCCAAGTATCCGCAAAGGGTATGACCGTAAATCGACAAGGCCAGGAACGTTCGCTCGTACGGTGACATAGGATCAGACAGATATGTATGGCTTGCCCCGTTTTCGAGAAACAAGGGCGGCTGCCATCAGATGATACTTTTAAATTCATCCAAGGAGCTGTACCATCATTGCCGGTCAAGGGCTGCCGAGAACCATTGGCCAATATCCGCCATAGTGTCCCGTCCTGTAATCTGTAACCGCTAGACAGGCCTGATGCCGTCGTAAAACGGATATATGATTCCGATTCTACTGTAATCTGACGTGCATAGCGCAAATCTTGAAATATGATTTCTTCCATATCCATTCCCTGGACCAGGAGTTCTTCTTTTTCTCTCGCCTGGTTATACAAGCGGATGGAACTGGTTGCAACGGGAATAACTGAATATAACAGGATCAACATAATACTGATAGCAACCAGACATTCCGTCAAAATGAAGCCATTACAACCCGTTCTGTGATGCTCGGCACAATCGTTTGAAACATATTTCCGTACCATCCGGCGCCACCACCTTCATGACTTCATAACAACAGCCTGTATTACCAGATACACGGGTTCCCGTAGCAATATATGTCCGGTTATTTTCAGTATGAGTATCAGAGAAGGAAGGGTCTGCCTGGACACGGAATTCTTCCATGCAGGCCCTGCCATAACGGGAGGCCGCCAGGATCACTTCTGCCTTGGCATAAGTACGGCAGATGACAGTGCTCAAAGCCAGTACGGATGAATAAATCAGCATCCCCATGAGGACGGCAATAAGGACATCATAGAGGATAAATCCTTGCGATGCAGCGCTGGTATCATTCCACTCGGATGCGTCCTGTCTGTGCCGCAATGACGACGGTCCGCTTGTAGGTTCCGTCGTAGGACGAAATCGTAAAATGCATATCTTTTCCATTGGGCCTCCCTAATTCGTCAAATCGGAATAAGCGGGTTCCTTTATCGCCAATGAGCCTGACAGTATTTCCTAAGGGCCTTTTTTTATGCACGTATATATTATTGTGCAAAATCGAATAATCTCGACTCCGTATGCGCAGGCTCCATGAGTCGGCTACGCCGAGATTGTTTCCCAAGGAAGACTGTTGGACAAAATGCAAATCCATGACCAATTCCCGCGTTAAAGCATCGACTTCATATTGAGTCTTTTGCCAATGCACGCAGGGAACGGCTACACAGGCAGAAATCATTACCAAGACAAACGCTCCTATTAAAAGCTCTGCTACGACGAACCCATTATTCCGTTTCATATATTACCTAATTCCAGCCACGCATACCAGCCATGGCCCAGAATGGTGGCAATCCACCAGCCCACCAACAAATGGGGCCCAAAGGGGATCACGGCCTGCCCATGTTGACGCCAAGCATGCAGTCCGGCCATCGTCCCCAGGACAAATGCAATAACGGTCATGGCATACGCCGTTTTGGCTGTACAACCCAAACACAGGGCTATGGCCAACTTTACATCACCACTGCCTATACTGCCAGGAATGGCAATATATAGCAACAAGAAAAATGAAATCACGAGGATACAGGCATACAAATCAGGCTTGGATAACCCGTACCAGTAGGCAATACCATTGACCCATATAAGAAGCAACACCGCTTCATCGGGAATCCAAAAACAATTCATATCCGTCATGATGACCAATATAGTAATTGCTAACACAGTAGACGCCCAAATATACCCCAACCAGGACGAAGTCCAAAGAGGTGTCAGGGCCATGATGATAGCAGCTAAAAAGCCAAATAGCAATTGTTCTATGAGGCAGGTATGGCCTTGTATGGGCAGACGCGGCCCTATAAATCGCTGCACTACACCATACAACACTGCCCCACTGACTGCCGAACCAATATACGCTGTCATGATGCATCAGCCCTTATCGTCAGGCTTAACCGACGAACTTGTCGGTTGATCTGCTGAAGAATACGGCTTACCATCAAATTCTCCAGTGATAACACCATCAGCAATAGTATAATCTTTACCATCAGGCGTCTTAGGCACTGCTTGTAAATAGCTATTACCATTTTTATCTTTAGTGACTAATGCTTCAAGCGTTTTTGGGAAATCACCTGTATCAGCTTCAAACAAGGCTGCCGCATGGTTGATAGTCTGGATATCGGCCCGGACCTTAGCAATCTTTGCCGTCTTGGCCGCCCCGGTAAAACGCGGTACGGCAATCGTACTGAGCACCAATATGATAGAAACCGCGATAAGGAGTTCCAGGAGGGTAAAACCGTTCTTTTTCCGTACCGAATGATGTTGAGCCAGATAAGTTGTTAACGTTTGCATGATATACTCCTTTCTAACATAAAATCAGATTGACATCGATGCTGCTGCATCGAACATAGGAAGCAACAGGCACACAAGGATACTGCCAATAGTGATGCCTACCAGGACTAAGATAGCCGGTTCCAATAACCGCTGCCATCTTTTGATGCGATTTTCCATATTCCATTCATAATACATACATATAGCTTGCAGCGCTTCTTCATATTTCCCTGTCGATTCCCCTACGGTCAGCATGGTCTCAATGTACACGTTGGCTATGCCCGATTGTTTCACGGCCACGCTCAAAGACATACCTTGTTCCAAAAACAGTTTGAGCAGGCGCGCCCTTTTCCTGAACCACATGAGCGGGACCGCGGGGATGGCCGCCTCTATGGCGCGTACCAGCGTAATGCCGCCAGATAATTGAATGAAGAGTAGCCGACCAAAGCGCTGCCAGCACACCGCCAGAAAAAACTCTTTAATAGGACGCGGCGTCAGCATGACTGTTTCCATATGACTGCGCAATCTCGGGGATTTAATAGCCATGATCAGACTGAATGCGGCCAAACATATAAGGGGTACCCATAGGTAAGCGTACTGGCGGAGAATATTTAAAATCTGCAAAAGACGCTGTGTCGCTGCCGGCAATGGTACAGCCAATTCGACAAACATGTTTTCAAAAACAGGTAAGATAAAGACTATAGCGCCTGCCAGCAACGCTGCCGTTCCCAATAAGAGAAATGCCGGATAAATCAGCGCATTCCGCAGAGACTGTCTCTGTTTATGACAGCCTTCATAATATCGCCCCAGCAATTCAAATACCTGGTCCAAGCTGGCAGACTCTTCCCCCGCTTGAACGACGTGGCAGGCGAGTACAGGAAACAACCGTGACTGCCTCATCGTTTCAGAAAGAGAAAAACCATTTTCCATTTGTTCCATTGAAGCTAATAGTCGTGCCTGTCGTTCTTTACCGGGAATATCCTGGATGACCAGACGCCAGCTCTGACCAATGGAAATACCCGATTGGATCATTGTCGCCAAGCGTCGAAAAAACAGCGCTAAGCGGCGAGCTTCTAAAATGCGGGATACCCCAAAATAGGAATGCCAGTCACGATGTTCCTCTAAATGCAGGATATACCATCGCTTTTCTGATATCTTTTGCTTTGCGTCCGCTTCAGACTCGGCAGAAAGGAATTGCGTCGTCCGATTCCCCTGCCTATCCATGACCCGTATCTTGAAGTCCTTCATCATCTGTTCTCCCGGCAAGCCATCGCTTGTCCCATAGTCCTCATCCCTTTTGCTGCTCCGGTCTGCATGACTGTTTCCAATTGATGTTCCCTGCCGGTCCGAATCAGTTGGCTGACTGCTGGTGTTGCTAACAAGACTTCCCGCACGATTTCAATGGCCCCCTTCACTAGACAAACTCTCCGCTGAGCCAGTATCGCCTGCAGAGTCAATGACAGACGATAGCGGATTTCATCCTGGCGCCCTGTGGAAAAAGCACCGGCAAACCGGGTGACCGCTTGTGCTGCTGAACGGGTATGGAGCGTACTCAAGACGAGATGCCCTGTTTCAGCCGCCGTCAGGGCGGCATCCATGGTTCCTTCATCTCTCAGCTCACCTATGAGCAGGATATCCGGATCCTGACGCAATGCCTGACGCACGCCTTCTTGATAGGTTTCGAAATGGAGGCCCAATTCCCGCTGTGAAATGAGTGAGTACCCTGATGGCAGGATATATTCAATGGGATCCTCCAGCGTGATAACATGGCGCTGACGAGTCTTATTAATCATGTCAATGATCTGCCAAAGCGTTGTCGTCTTGCCACTGCCTGTAGGGCCGGTGACCAAGACCAGGCCATCGTGCAGAGCACCCAACTTTGACAATAACCCTGCATCCCTATCCAGACCCCATTGATGTAGCGGATAAAGCAGGCGGATTACAACATGGTAGCCTGCTTGCTCCCAAAAACCCTGGATACGACCGCGAACAGTATCGGTAAAATCGACGGCAAACGATATATCGCGCAAACAAGACGCCTGTTCAGCTATAGACTCGCTTTTACCATAACACTGCAAGAAATGATGTATGTCCTTCCTAGTCGTAACAGCATGGCTGGTCAACACTAAATCATAGCCGATACGGAACAGCGGACATCTATGTTCCTGTAAATGGATATCCGAAGCTCGTGAACCGATAGCCTGCTCCAAAATTAATGCAAAGTCCATCATACACCTCATTCAGTAAACATACGTTGGATTTCCTGCCAATCCGTCTCCCCTGCACGCAACACATCGCATATGGATTGCCCCATGAATAAGGCCCCATCGCGAGCTGCTGCTTCCTGCAACAATTCCAGATTCGCTGTATCGCGGATGGCACACCGCAGGCTTTTATTGACGGGTACGATTTCGCCGATACCTACCCGGCCAGCATAGCCCGTACCAAAACAATGGGGACATCCCGTATGGACATACGAACCTTCATAACCTGTCGTATCATTTACCTGACGACAGTGGCAGCACAACCGGCGCACTAATCGTTGAGACAATACACCCAAAAGTGCATCGGCTATCATGTAGGGCTCAATTCCCATATCCATCAAGCGAATAGGTGTTTCCAGAGCACTACCGGCATGAATCGTACTGAACACGAGATGGCCTGTCAGAGCAGCACGGATGGCGATGGATGCTGTTTCCTTATCACGGATTTCGCCTATGACCAGGATATCCGGATCTTGACGCAGCAATGCTCTCAAGCCATTGTGGAACAACAAACCTGCCTTGACATTGATTTGGCTTTGACATATCCCTTCTAACTTATATTCGACGGGATCTTCCAGCGTAGCAATACTGATCTGCTTCGTATCCAACTCGTGCAATGCAGCATACAACGTCGTCGTCTTGCCGCTGTTGGTCGGGCCGCAGAGCAGGATAAGTCCCTTGGGCCGATGTATCATCGTGCGGAGAATGGCAACAATCTGTTCCGTAAAGCCGAGCTTCTCTAAATCCAAGGGAATGGAGCCACTGTCCAATAGCCGTATGACCGTCTTTTCTCCCCGCACGGTTGGCATAGTGCTGACACGCATATCGATATTGCGACCATCTTGGGACCAACGGAGCCGACCATCTTGAGGCAGCCGTTTATTGGCAATATCCAGGTCACTTTTGATTTTGATCCGTGAAGTAATCTTATCCAATTGCTCCAAAGGGAACGTATTGACCGGTACCAGTACCCCATCCAACCGATAACGGATGCGGACACATCGATCCAGCGGCTCAATATGGATATCACTGACTCCAATACGAACAGCCTCTTCTATCATAGAATCCACCAAATCCACTGACCGAACGAACGAAAGATGGCTTATGTCACCGTCGTCATGTAAAGCCATTGCGATGCACCTCTTTCCTGTACTTACAAGAAGGATACCATAAATTTTACGTTCATGTGCCGTTTTTCATCATATTCTAATGATAATGCTTAAAACTATAAGGAACTTCTAATGAAATTTTAAGTCTCCTTTAATATATCTCCCTTTTTAAGTGTTTTTTCCACTTTTTAACCGCATATTACTAATCGAGTAGGATGCGGTGATTAATCGCCGTCCTCTCACAGCACCGTACGTACCGTTCGGTATACGACGCTTTCAATATTTGACGTGTACAGACTGGTACGCCTTAGCTAAATCATAGAAGCCGGAGCGTAACAGTCTTTCTTTTGTCATTGCCATCTTGACCGCGACCGTGTTCGTTGTCCACCAGTAGCCCCTCCGGCAATTTCCTGCCTGGTAGGCAGTTTCCTGCGGAACACCTAGTATGCATAAGTTCTTTACCTTAGTTCTCAGCTGTTTCCGGTGCTTCCATATACACATCCGTATACGGTGGTACAACCAGCCATTCAAGTCATCTATGGGGTTCTTCATGTTCGCAATCCCGTAGTAATTCAGCCAGCCATGCATATACCGCTCTATCTTGTCCAGGAAGCCATGTATGATTCGGTCCTTCACCTCTCGGCTACTATGACCTCTGCTGACTTCTGCCTGTTCAGCATGACCTTACGGCCACGATTACTCCTTTCAGGGCGTTCCCTGCAGACCTCCCCTGATACCACACGTTTCTTCCCCTCCACCTGCCTGTCGCATCTACCATCACTGGTTCCGTGTAGTTATGGGACTTCGACCTGTATGGCGGCCTTGTCCTCAGTGATAGCCTATATGCGATTTCTGTTCGTCAGACCAGAGGTTTGCCAGCCGGCTTCCTTCAGATTCCGTCTCGCGGCGGACACCCTTGCCTTCGGCTATACCTTTCCCACTACCGGG
>Ga0163159_1000867_pt1 | contig 32468 bp, 25 predicted proteins | sample BioMet9_FD_108702 | JGI IMG/M metagenome (GOLD analysis project Ga0163159, IMG submission 108702) | Microbial communities from bioreactor (seeded with sewage sludge) at Lawrence Berkeley National Lab, California, USA - Biofuel... | ecosystem: Engineered > Bioreactor > Anaerobic > Unclassified ... | reverse complement strand
CGCCGTATTTGTCCATAGCTGGCGCCAAGGTGTCGCTTATCTTTTTTGACACAATTGCTGGTATTTTTTGATCAAGCTTCACTGGATTGGCTTTGGCCCAACAGACGGCGTCGTTGGGAGATTTCGACGTTATCCATTTTGCAATAGCCGCAAGCTTTCTTGCATGTCCAGGTTTACCAAGTACTTGTTCATCAGGTGATAATCCGTTTGTGCCCACAACTAAAGTGATAAGAGACGGGATATTGCTGTCCTGCGACGGGAACAGTACATAACTCATACCACCGTAGGGACCGGAAGAAGGTTGTCCAGCTGGGATGATACCAGCGAATGGAGCGGCTCCTTCCTTTGTGTCACTGTTAACGCGCAACTGAAAAAATTTATCCTTTTTCTTGCCAAAGCGTTCTTCGAGAAGGCTATTAAATGTTGATTCAATCTTTTCTTTCCAATCCTGGTCTATCGCCGTATAAATTAGTTCGACAAGTCTTTCAATATTTGTCACGTGTGATTCCTCCAATATGTTGTTCCGTTTATATATTTGAAAAGCGATAATTACAAGAGTCTATCTGTCATTGTAAGTCGCCACTCGAGTCAATCATGTTTTTGGCCTCACTTGCTTTTATTCATATCAAGATTGCCACGTCGCTTCGCTCCTCGCAATGACGGTACATTAGATATACAGTTATATATTAAATCTTTTTGTATTTTCCTCTGCTCAAAAATTCTATGTAGCCTTTGTTACGTAAAAATTGCAGCTGTTGTCTGATTTTTGCCTGGACGTTGTTGTTTTCGGGGTGCTTTGCCGCGAGTTTTTCGGTAAAGCTGTAGATTGCGCTGAGCGAAAATTCCGCGGTAGGAATTGCGTTTACGCAGTTGAGCACGTCGAAAAGCCAGCCGCGGGCGCGGAGGTCTCTGGTCTCCAGAGCCTGGGCTTTGTTCAGCTGTGCGACGACGGAATTTTTGTCGGCGGCTTGACCGTGCGAAACGATTAAAATACGTCCCTGCGCAGGAATGGCGCTCAAAAGGATGCTGCAGCCGGTCCAGCCGGCTCTTCTGGCCGTGGCGGCTAACGGATTGCGCTTTTCTATTATGTCCGGCACAAAGAAATGTTTGGGCACGACGAGCAGACCGTCAACTCTGTGCTGCTGCGGCAGATAGCTCATAAAGAAGAAGTCCGGATTCGCGTTGCTGGTGATGCGCTCTATCATTGTTTCGTAAGCGCCGTCCGGCACGTGTTCGCCCAGGCTGCCGCCTATGCTTTTGAGTTCATATTGATTGCCGCAGTTTGGACAATAAAAGTCCGCGACGGGGCGGTTGTCAGGAAAATGTTCTATTTCCGGATTTCCGCAGCGAGGGCAGTACATGTTGCTTGCGATCCAGCCTTCGGTCAGGCGTCTGCTGCGCTGTGAGTTGCTTGTGTAGCCTGCTGCCAGAGCCAGGTCAAAATTCATGTCCATGCGGCGCTCATCTCGATTGTGTAATAGGGATCCTGGTTAATGATAAATGCAATCGGCGTATCCGACAACCTGCTGAAGCTTGCCTTTTCGCCGCGATGCGGACGTTTGTTTCGGCGCTTATCTCTCCATTGCTGGAAGGTTTTTGAGAAGAGGAACAGTTTTGCAGTTCGTCTGTCCGTCAACCTGTTTGAGGGGCGGCTATATAGAGTTATGTATGCATTCCCAAAAGGGCCGTTTTCCCGTCGGCCTAGTTTTTAGGCTGACGGGAGAGGTTCCGTTTTATAAAAATAATGAACGAATAAATAGCGGCGTTATTATCACTGATTACAAGGGTTTATGACATGCTATCTTATTTCGCGAGTTACAATTTTCTTATTGATCAGACTTTTATCTGACCAATTTATAAATTCGCGTTCGAGAGTATTTTCGCACAATATATTTATAATATATACAAATAGTAATCTTATATACGCGGAGCCAAGTCTGCGGCCGGCATGTTGCGCTGTTTTTTTGCTTATTCAATTCCGGCGCAAACCATAACGGCGCAACCGCTTCATTTGAGCTGCTGTCGTGGCATAAATCAAACAGCGCTATTTTATTGCATTCGTCAGAGTTTTCATCATTTTCTCAGGATCGATCGGCTTTGCCACATGTCCGTTCATGCCGGCGTCGAAGCAGGCCTGGACGTCTTCTGCGAAGGCGTCCGCCGTCATCGCGATGATGGGGACCGTCCTTGCGTCGGCGCGGTCAAGGCTCCGGATCGCCTTTGTGGCCTCAAGGCCGTCCATGACCGGCATGCGCAGGTCCATAAGGATGGCCGCGAATTCTCCGGGAGCGCTTGCGGAGAAGTACTGCAGACCAAGTTGTCCGTTCTCCGCGGCAACGACCTCGGCGCCCTTGTCTTTGAGCAGGGCGACGGCTATTTCACTGTTCATGTCGTTGTCCTCGCAGAGCAGCAGTTTTTTCCCGGTCAGGCAGGCAGCGGCGGATTCCTGCTGTTCGGTGGGTTCCGGAGCCTGTTTCGCGGTTTCCTGAAAATGGAGTCGCACCGTGAAGGTCGTACCTTTATTGACGGCGCTGCGGACACTGATCTCGCCGCCCATCAGCTCCACGATCTGCTTTACGATGGCGAGTCCGAGGCCGGTGCCTACGCTTTCGTATCCGTGCCTTCTTTCCTGTTTGAACGGTTCAAAGACCTGCGGCAAAAATTCTTCCGAGATGCCGATGCCGTCGTCGCTGACCTCAATCAGCGAATCCGGACCGTCTGCCGCCGAGGGCTCGTTGCTGATCCGGAGGCTGATGTGTCCGCCTTCCTGGGTATATTTGATAGCGTTGGAAAGCAGGTTGAGACAGATCTTCTGCACGTTGAGGCGGTCCAGCAGCACCATTCTGCCGGGACCTTCCGGTATCTCGGCGGTAAAGGCGACGTTTTTGGCAGCGGCCGTCTGCCGCACCGTGTCGACTATTTCTCCGAACATCTCCAGCGCGCAGGTCGGCTCCGGATGCAGCTGCAGCTTGCCGCTGTTGATCTTTGAAATGGTCAGGGTGTCGTCGATGAGAGAGTTGAGCAGCTTGCCGGAGGATTTGATCTTTGTGAAGTATTCGTTTTTCTTTTGAACGCTGTCGGCGCCGACGCCGAGGTCGGCGAAACCGATGACCGCGTTGAGCGGCGTGCGCATGTCATGGCTGATGTTGGAGAAGAAGGCGTTTTTCTCCTCCGCGTTTTTTTCGCTCGCTTCGGCTCTGATGCGCTGCTGTTCCACTTCGGACTGTGCCTGCAGCATGGCCGCGCGTTCCTTCTGGCGGCCGCGGAGCAGGATGATGGCCCACAGGAGCCCGGCTATCAGCGCCAGCAGCACGCAGACGATCAGGACCGAGATAGCGGGGGGAATTCTGGAGATGGCCGTTTTCCAGTCGCTTTGCGGCAGGGTGTTCTTCGCCACGAGGCCGTTGAAATTGCCGCCGGCCGCCGTCACGCTTTTGTTGAGGATAGAGCACAGCAGTTGGTTGTCCGTCTTCACGGCAGCGCAGATGTCGTATGCGATGCCCGGGACCGGAAGGATGTTGTAGGAGTTCGAGTTGGTCTGGTTGATGAGCCAGGTCGAGGCCGGAGTGCCCAGCAGCGCCGCGTCGGCCCTGCCGTCCGCCACCGCCTGGAAGCAGGCCTTTACATTTGCGAAACCGGCTACGGATGCGTTTGGATATAATCTGCCGACGCCGATCTGCAAAGAGTCCAGCGTTCTGCTGACGACGGCGATCTTTTTGATGCCGGAAACGTCTGTCTCCTGTTTCGCCAGCAGGATGCAGCTGACGGTGGAGATGCCGTCGGTCAGCGAAAAACCGTTGCTGTAGGCGGATACCAGGCCGTCGCTGAAAAACGCGAGGACCGCGGATTTGCCGCTTTTGACAGCCGCGACTGCGTCCTCATAGGTCGCATAGACGTCGTAGTGAAACTTAAGCCCGGACCAGTTCGCGAGCAGCTTGTAATAGTCCGGGATGATGCCGCTCCCGGAGCCGTCGGGATTCCTGACGTAAAACGGGGCGTCGTTGGCTATGACCGCAACGCCGACCACGGGATGGGCCTTTATGTAGGCCTTTTCGGCGGACGAGAGGGGCAGAATGTTGCTGTTGAACTGCGCCTCGTATTTGTTCTTCAGATTGACCAGATAGTCTGCGTTGACGGACATGATCTGCGCGAGCGCGGCGTCGACCTTGTTTTTCAGTTCAACGTCGTTTTTCCTGAACGCGAAGTAGCATTCCTCGGGAAGAATTTTGAGGATCGTATGGAATTTCTTTGAATATTCCGCGCCGTCCACGGCAAGGTAGAGCTCTCCGTCGATGTCGCCCTTTTCAAGCGCCGCGGACATTACTTTGATATCGCTGTATTCGACGATTTTGGGCGTGACGCCGTGCTCTTTGCACCACTTCCGGAAGTCGCTGTTGGTCTCGTAGGCTCCGATCAGCCCGATCTTCATGCGGCTGAGCTGCCCGATGTCGCCGTAGTCCCATCTGTGGTCGTCGGGCCGCACGGCGAGGGTGCTGTTGATGATCCCGATCATCTGATCGGTAAAGAGAAAATCGTCCCTGAAACTTTCTCCCTTCGCCATATCCGTGAGAATATCGTACTTGCCGTTTTTCAGATTGCTGAGGATATCCGGGTCTGTGTTGGAATCGACAAACTCGATGTTAAGCCCCGCTTTCTGGGCAATGTCGATCATGCACTCGACGTCGCTGCCGCGCCAGACGCCGTTTTTGTCCTGATAAGCGTAGCTTGTATTGTTGAGCACGCCGACCTTGAGCGGCCTGACGCCGCAGCCTGCCTCAGAACCTGCGGCTGCTATAAACAAGCCGATAATCAAAAAACGGAGCAACAGACTCGCGGCGCGGAGCCTTGTTTGTCTGGATACCTTCATTGTCATCATCGCTTCCCGGATTGGCGAACATAACTTGCGTTTCCTGTCATCTGACTGCGTACCTTATTATTTATACAATTATACTGGAATTCATAAAAAACACAAATAGAGTATCCGGGAGACATTTCCCGCCGACGATTTCAGTCATGCAGACCGAACGGCCGCAAGATATGAAAACCGCATGACGGTTCTGCGCCCGCGCGAATCTGAGGCGCCTGTACGTCTGCGCCTGTTTGTTAGCGCCTGCTTTTGAACCAGACCGGCGCGAAGGCAAGCAGGGCCAGGGCCGCAAAGCCGGCGCTGCATCCGCCGCCGCTGCTTCTGTCGCGGCTGTCCGCGCTGCTGTCGCCGCTTGCGGGGCCGGTATTGCTGAAATCCACCGTGATCGAGCCCGTGGCGGCCGAGTAAGCGGAGAAGTTCCTGACCGCAATGTCGGTGCTGACGTCTGCGGAAACGGAATCCGCCGCCGCGAAGAAGCGGGCTTTGAGGTAGTCCGCGCTGGCGGCTGCGCCGATGCCGGCCGCGACGTCAGCCGAGGGGTTGCCCTGATACCAGAGCGATTGCTGGCGGCTGCTGCCGGCATTTTGCAGGCGCGTATCCTCGTAGGGATAGACCGGCATCACGCCCTGGTGCTTCACGCTGCTGTGGCAGTTTATATCGTTGCCGAGCGCGAGGCTGCCGGAACCGACTGTTTCGTCCACATGTTCTATCAGCACGCCGGGTTTTGAAATGCCGCTGTAATTCAGCCCTTTGTCCCAACGGTCGGACGTGTCTCTGGTCTCAAGCAGCAGATACTGATATGGCAGAGAGGCGGGGCCTTTTAGCATCACGGGCGCGCCCTTGTCCTGCGCGGCTACGGTGACGGAGCCGGAGGCTTTTGCAAGCGCCGTGGGCGCGGTCCAGCCCAGGTAGTAGCGGCTCCAGGCGTCAAGGTTGACCGGCCTCGTGCCGCTCGCTTCGTCTTTAGCCGCTCCGTCGAGGCCGTAGGACATGAGCGAGAAGAAGCCCAGGCCGCCGTTGTAATAGGAAGTGTCGTAGAGGTCGGGCAGGCCGCAGATCTCGTGTCCCAGTTCGTGGCACATGGTGCCGGTGGCCGGCATCGGGACGGAATTTTCGAGGCTGCCGACCAGCTCCCCGTTCATTGCCCATTTCTCCAGCGTGATGTCCTCGCTTTGGCCGTCGACGTCGCCGCTGACCCAGACCTGATAGTCGGCGCCGTCGTCATAGTCTGAATACAGCGCGTGCGCCCAGACGGCCGGCCTGGCGTCGGGCGCCGAGATCGCCTCTTCAAAGCCGGCGACCAGCAGATAAACCACCAGTTCGTTGGGCGTGATGACGTATTTCTGCAGCTTGTCGTCCCATTTCGCGTAGTCACCGTATTGCAGCCCGCCGAGCTGCTGTGCCTTTTTGAGCACGGCCTGCACAAAGGCGACCTCGTTCGCATACTGGTCCTTGTCCTCGTTGCTGATGAGCCGGTTCGGGTGCCTGCCTTCGTTGTAGTCGGCGGAGGTCATAGGCACTTCGATGATCTTGCTGTCTGCGTCGCAGGGCTCCACGTCCAGTTTACCTTTGGACTGGTCCCTGAAATACTGTCTGACGGAGAGTTCTCCGTTCCAGATATTGTCGAGATGGTAATCCAGGCTGACGGACATCGTTTCGTCGAGGCTGGCGTCCTCCGGAAACGTGACGCGGAGGATCAGCAGCTTTTTGTCTCCGGAGACGGAGACAGGCGTCCACCTGTGGTTTGCCGAGACGGTATTGGTCACGGCGGGCGCGTAATTTTTGAGGAAAGCGCCGGCTGCCGCAGCGGTCTTTGAATACCTTCTGCCGGTGGACGCGAGCAGGCCGGTCCCGGTCTCGCGCGCGAAGCACCAGCTGCCGGTCCGGCCGCGGACGACCACGGCGCCTGTGTCCCTGGCTTCGGTCCAGTGCCCGTATTCGTCGCCGCGCTGCACGACCTGGAAAGAGGAGCCGTCGCTCTGCCGGACCGTATAGACGCCGGTGCCGGCCGGTCTGGCGAAAGCCGCGTGATCCGCGGCGCAGAGAAGGCAGAGGGCCGCCAGGAAGCTTAATATCTTTGCCCGCAGACTGAGCGTGCCGATGCTGCCGGAGGTCCTTGCCATTTTTTTCATCTGAGTCGCTCCTCTTCATATTTTGGCGTGAAATGTCTGTGCCTATTGTAACGCAAAGTATGTCCGCTGCGTCAGCCGTCCGCTCATTTTCTCAGCCTCAAAACCGGGCGTCAGCCCGATCAGCGCAATATCCACGATTGACAGCCGCACTTTGCGGCCTGTATGATGCTGGCACAGTTCCTCGATCGCGCGATGATCTGACCGGGGCTGAACACGGCCGGCAGCGCGGCGCGCGCGGTCCGCCTGTCCGGCCGGAGTTTTGAATACGGAGAAAAAATGATGACAAAACGTCACAGGTATATCGGAATTGCGTGTCTGCTGCTGATCGCCGTCTGTCTGGGCGTTGCGGCTTTGACGGCGGGGCGCGCTGCGAAAGAGCGGCGGCAGCCAGTCGCTTCCGTGAGCGGAGATCTCTGCGCCAGCGCGGCGGCTCTGCCGCCCGGCGTCGTGCCGGTGCTGTCGGAGCGGGTTCCGGATAAGGAGATAGCCGCGGCTGTGATCCGCCATTACGAGATCCCGCCGGACGCGTGGGCGGAGACCAGATATTACTATAACTATGTCGACCTCGACGGAGACGGGAAAAACGAGATCATCGCAGTCGCGGTCGGGCCTTACACGAGCGGCAGCGGGGGCAGTTCGGCGCTGCTGCTGCTTCCCTATGAGAAGATGGCTGTGAAACAGGCGTTCACCCTGATCCATACTCCGCTGATCATCACGAAAGAGGCGATCGGCGAAGCCAGGGGCATCGTAGTCGACAGATACGGGGACGGCGCCGGGCCGCAGCGCGTGATGCTCGTCCGCCGCGGCGGCAGGTACGATACCGTCAATTCCGCTGCAGTCGTGAAGGACTACGGCAGCCTGGAGGGCACGGCCATTATCTGCGACGATCTGGCCGGGGACCTTGAAAAGGGCGGCGGGCTGACCCTGTCCGCCTCGCAGTGAAGCGCGTCCGCCAGCTTGCCGCTGCGCAGTTTGCGCAAAAAACAGCTGTTGACGCGGCTGCATTTCACACTGTATTATTTTACGAGTATGAAGAAGGGGTGCAGGGTATGAAAAAGAAATTAATAACGTTTGTTATTATGGCTATGGCGTCGATTTTTATTGCAGGCGGCTGCGGCGGTTCAGCGGGGACCGATATCGCCTCCCGGCCGCTCTGGACGCCGGACGGAACGGGCGCCAAGACCGTGGTGATCAGCGACCTGCACCTGGGCGTCAGCGACGATTTTGCGGAGAATGTGGCGAACAGGCCGCTGCTGGTGGAGTTCCTGCAGCGTCTGCAGCTCACTTCGGACGTCAAGGAGCTGGTGATCGCGGGGGATTTCCTCGACGAGTGGTATCTGCCCATGAACTATCCCTCTTATTCTGATTCGGATGAATTTTACCGTCAGGCCGCGAAGAATAACCAGACCGTGATGGACGAGCTGAAGAACGTGATGGCAAAGGGCATCAAGGTCGTCTACGTGCCGGGCAACCACGACCAGCTGCTCAGGTCCGGGGTGCTCTCGGAGCTGCTGCCGGGCGTCGTGCAGGCGCGCGACTCAGTGCAGGGGCTGGGGACCTGGCGCACCGGCGCGAGTAATGACGTGGCGATCGAGCACGGCCACCGCTACGACGTCTTTTCGGGACCGGATTTCGTGTCCAACAAATCGATCTGCGGCGACAAGGCGGCTCTGCCGCCCGGCTATTTCTATGCGCGCTACGCGGCGAGCTGGGTGGCGGAGAAGCGTTCCGCCGTCTCCAAGGACTATCCGGAGATATCCAGCGCCGACGTCGAGCTGACCTCCGCGGACCAGCACAACGCCTACTGTTGCTATCTGATCCTCTCTTCGGAGCTGAACAGGATGACGCCGCGCGAGGCCTCCGGCGACAAGACCTTCGACCTCGGTATCGCCGGCTTTAACGGCAAGTATTCTGTGCAGGATTTTTATCCCGTGCTGAAGAACGGCAGGATCAGCTCGCCGCTGCTTTACCAGGGTTTTCAGACGAGCGCGGACTGGAACTTGCGGCAGCGGCAGAATCTGGTGGCCAAGAACGTGGTTTTTGCGGACTCGGCCCTGGGCGCGACGGGGCATAAGTTCCTGGAGTCTCAGGCCCTGGCCCAGTATCTGGAAAATCCAGCCAGCGGCGTGGACGTGGTGATTTTCGGCCACGACCACATTCCTCAGTACCTGCAGCTTGCGAGCGGCAAGGTGTATATCAACACCGGCACCTGGGTGGACCATAACACGGCCTGCAAGGATGAAACGTCGCGGACGTTCGCTGTGATCCCAGCCAAAACGCCGGAGTCGGCGGCCCTCTATCAGTACGGCGTGAACGGCAGCGTGACGGACGTTTCGGAGATCATGGTCCGCAGGTAAAGCGCCGCAGATTCGCGCAGTTTTCCTGGCCTCCGCGCGGTTCGCCGCAACGGAGGCCCTTTTCGTCCGCCGCGCCGGCGAAGAATTGCGGGCCGTCTGGGCTTCATGATCCGTTTATAAGTAAGATGCGCAATAATTTCCATATAGATATTTTAAAAACAATGGTTTTAAGAGAATGTTTATGGTAAAGTTATCCCGTGCGATCATCTATAAGCTACTGTTCCGCCCTTGGCGCTCGATACTTTCTGTGATTGCCGACATGTGTTTCGGGGACGTGCTATTTTGACTGAGAAAACAAACATGACACAGGCTGTGAAATACAAGGCGGTTTTATTGCTGCTTGTTGCCGTCGTTATATGTATACCGGTGATTTTCACGCTGTATGAAGAAGGCCGTTTCTCTCCCAAGCCGGTCGTCGAAGCAGTTTCGACGGTGACAGACCCAGGTGCCGACACGCTGACCTTCGCCGCCGATTACGATTTCGAGCCGTATTCGTATTACGACGGCCAGGGCAGGCTCAGCGGCCTGGATATCGAATTCGCCACGGAGCTCGCCAACCGCATGCACAGGAAGGTGCGGATCCTGTTCGGCAACTGGCCTCAGTGCAAGGCCATGATCAGGAGCGGGCGGGCCGACGTGCTGCTGGGGCTGGAGATCTTTGCCGACGAGAGCAAGACGTCCACATTGAAGACGATCGCCATCACCCACGACGCGATCAAGATCTACGGCCGCCGCCGCATTCAGGATGTCGGCTCCCTCTACGGGAAAAAGGTCAGCATCGCGGCCGGCTCGATCATCACGAAGCTGTTTAAGCTGAACTGCGAGTATATAGACTGCAACACGAACACCGACATCCTCCGGGCCGTCGAGAACGGCGAGGCCGACTACGGCGTCTGCCACGCCTCCGTGGCTGCGAAGATCATCGAGAAGAGAGGCTTCCATCTGGTGCCTTCGATGACGCTGATGGAGAGCTTCCCGGCGCTGGGCATCCGGGAGACCGCGCCGGAGCTGCTGAAGCCGATCAACATTGCGATCAAGCAGATGGCCGACGACGGCACCAACGCGCGCCTGCACAAAAAGTGGATCGATATGAACGACGACAGCAAGTCCTTCCGGACGGTGCTCGACGATAATCTCGATTTTTACGTCATTTATCTGGTGGCCGCCCTCCTGATCATCTTCGGCTACGCCCATATGCTGTCCGTGCTGCGGATGCGCGAGAGCAATCTGAGGACCGCCATCTCGTACCAGAAGGTGCTGGAGCGGGAGAAGCGCCAGGCCGAGGCGGCCAGCGGGGCCAAATCCGCTTTCCTGCTCAATATGTCGCACGATATCCGCACGCCTATGAACGCCGCCATCGGCTTCTGCGAGATCGCGGCGGAAAACATCGGCGACCGCGCGAAGGCGCTGGACGCCCTGAAAAAGGCCCGCTTCGCGAGCGGGCATATGATGAATATCATCAACGACATCCTGGACATGTCCAGCATCGAGAGCGGCAAGGCGCGGCTCAACGACGAAGTCGTCGACGTCAGGCAGCTGATTTCGCAGCTCGAGGAGATGTTCAGGCTGCCGATGGAGCAGAAGGGGCTGAGCTTCGCGGCCGAGGACGGGATCCATGCGAAGTTCATCCGCGGAGACAGGCTGCGCATCACCCAGGTGGTCTCCAATCTGCTCAGCAACGCCATGAAGTTTACAAAACCGGGAGGCAGCGTGGCCTTCTCGGCCTCCGAGGAGGACGCCGGCGAGGCCGGCTGCACGCGCCTGACCATCCGCGTGAAAGATACTGGCATCGGCATCAGCGAGGAGTTCCAAAAGCGGATGTTCCAGGCCTTTGAGCGCGAGAATACGACAACGGAGAGCCGCGTCGACGGAACCGGGCTGGGGCTTGTGATCGCCAGGCGCTTCGCGGAACTGATGGACGGCAGTCTCTCCTGCACGAGCAGGCTCGGCTGCGGCAGCGAGTTTGTGTTCTCCTTCAAGGCCAGGCTCGCCGAACCGCCGGCGCCGGCTCCCTCCGAGGAAGAGCAGCAGCGCGCTGCGCTCCGCGGCAAAAGGGCGCTGCTGGTGGAGGACAACGAGCTCAACATGGAGATTGCCGGCAACATCCTGCGGAACCTCGGCCTCGCCGTGGAAGAGGCGCAGGACGGCCAGATCGCGGTCGATATGGTCTCCCGCTCGGCGCCCGGTTACTACGATTTGGTTCTGATGGACGTACAGATGCCGGTGATGGACGGTTATGAGGCTACGCGGAGGATCCGCGCCCTGCCCGATCCGCGGCTGGCGGATATTCCCATCGCCGCCTTGACGGCCAACGCGTTTGACGAGGATCGCCAAAGGGCGCTGAATGCAGGCATGGACGACCACATCGTGAAGCCGATCGACGTCGCGCAGCTGCTGAAGGCTCTGGCCATGCTGACGCACAGGAGGTCCGCCTGACGGGACTGCCTGGTCTGCCTGCGCAGCAGTTTCGATCTGCAAAATTTTAAAAGCCTCCGCAAGCATTGCCGCGGGGGCTTTTTCATTGGCCCGCACGGGCGGCCTGCGGCCGGCGCCAAACCGGAGGCAGAGGTTCCGCGGCAATCTGCGCCGATCCTGGCGCGCTTACCGTTGCTTTGCAGCGGTTTGTATAATAAAATTACCGCCGACACTGTAATAATCCATTTAAGGCCGGAGGAATGCCGAATGCCGTTTCACAGAATTTTGCGGAGCGTCGATGTTTTTCTTAAAAATAAATATGAAAACAGAACGCTGGAGGTCATCAATGTCGGCAAACCGGCCAACGTCCAGCTTGCCTGCGAGTGGTTCGCGCATTTCCCGGAGTTTGCGGTGCTCTGCAACAGACTGGTGGAGTCCGTGGTAGTCGACGATCTGTGCGCTTGCGGCGGCTGGAAAAGGGAGAAGCGGCGCAGCAACGTGCTCTATTTCGACAGCCCCGAGATACGGCCCGCTCCGCGCGTGATCGTCAAGGCCTGGCAGTCGTTCCCCGTGGAGCGGCCGACCCGCTTCAGCGAGAGCGGCGGGCTTTTTGAAGAGGACAACGTTTCGCTGATCAACGTGGGCTGGGCGCTTGAGCACATGATCTGGGGGCGGATCCGGGTCCTGAACGTGGTCGACGTGTCCGCCAGAGATATGACGGAGGCCAGGAACAGACACTATTACAATCCTCCCGTCTACGTGGTCTGCGAGGAGGAGAGCGGCCGGTTCAGCTCCATGATAACGGACGCCAAGCAGACGCGCGGCTACAAATTCATCGGCAGCGAGGAACAGCTGCGGCAGGCCGCGGAGCTGGCGGCCAGGCTGGAACTGGAAAAGGACAACTACTGCTGCGGCAGGAGCTATCAGACGAAGCTGTATCAGCTGCTGGGCCGTTTCCCCTACCGGGAGGACAAGGAGTACGCGATCATCGATCTGATAGATCAGAAGGACGTCGCGGAAGCCAGAAGAGAGGCCTTGGACACGGTGCTGGACGGGGCTTCGGTGCGCGAGTTCGCCGCCCTGACCGGCAGCGCCGACGACGAGCTTGTCTTTGGAAAACTGAAGAAACTGCTCGATTACGACGGTTCCGGGACGCAAAGCTAGTTTTCCGAAGTTCATTGCGCCGCTTGCCGTGCGCAGGCGGTCAGGCGTATAATGCAAAAGTAGTTTGCGGCGGCAAACCGCTGCAGCGATGTCATAACGCCCGCAGGGCACAGGAAAGGAAGCTGGTTATGGTGAAAAACCGCACTGTTTCTGTTCTTTTGACGTCTTTTGCATTCGTTTTGCTGACGGCGTTCGGAGCCTGGGCCACGCCGGTCTACCTGGTGGACAGCAAGTTTCAGGCTTTCTGCAAGGAAATGGCGACCCGCGTCCATGAGAACACCTTTTCCACAAGGGTTGGCACGCAGTCGATCAGCGAGAATTTCAACATGCCGCTGCAGCGCAACTCAGGCAGCATGGCCGCAGAGTTCAGCCCGCGGAAGATCAAGGATACTTCGGCGTTCAGCAGCCTCCCTTCGGCGGCTAATAACGACCTGATCAGCATGGTAGTAGACTACGACGATATGATGTACAAGCGCAAGCAGTATTTTGTGACGTACCACAACGCCTACGGCAGCGAAGCAACGGCTAAGATCTCCGAGGCCGCCATCGAAGCGGTGAGAACGTATGACGACTCTCTGCAGGACGACGTCGCTATGCTGCTGAAGCAGGAAACTGCCGTCCACAAGGGCCTGATGGCCCTTTACAACGATCTGCAGGATGTGGTTTCGCATAAAAGCGAGCCGGACTGGGCTAAGCTGCGTTCCGACAACCGCTTCCGGCACCTGGTAGAATCCGGAAAGGTCAGCTGGCCCCCGCGCGATTCCGAAATGGAGAAGGCGAATCTGCCGGCGGAATATGGTCTGACGGACCTGGTTATGGCCAATGGCCGCACAAAGTCCGACATCTACGGGTTCCTTTCCGATGTCGACAAAGACACCCAGAATCTGCAAAACTGCTATCGGTTCATAAAGAAGGTCAACGATACGCTGGGCGATCTTAAAAACAGAAACGGGGACGTCCGCAGCGCCACGGACAAGTTAAAGAACGATTTGGGCTCCAGCAGGGTCAGCGACGCTTTGAAAGCGTCCGCCGCTTACGACCTCAAAAAAGAACTGGAAAATGCCATCAGCGAAGAAGCGCGCAACTATGAGGACGCAGCCAGACTGCATGAGAAGATTTACAAGGCCGGCAAGGAGATAGCTGATTTCTTCAACTCCGACGGCGGCGCGCCGTACCAGCTTTACCAGGGCAAGCACAAAGTCTTTCAGGATGTAGACGGCAATTACTGCGCCACGGTTACGAAGGCGGCTGAAAGCTACGCCAAGAAGATGACGGATCTCTACCTGGCAGCCGCCCAATAGCGGCGACTTCTGAACAGGACTGACAAAAGGCGCCGTGGTTTGAAAACCGCGGCGCCTATTTTTATATTTCTCCCAACGGGAAAACCGCAGGAAATTCTGCTTCGTCCGTTTTGCCCCGCCTCAGACCGTACTTTCTCCCCGTATAAGATAAAATATAGTCAATTGTAAAATTAAAATTGAAATTTTAAAGCCGCTTAGGTATAATCGTTACAGATACAAAAATAACACAGACGACAGACAATTCTATTCGCTTGCCGTGTCGTTTGCTCCAACCGGATCATTGCAGTTTTTGATGTTAACACCGGGTCCGCAGGCGTAATGCCGTTATTTGATCCGTTGACGGCGGCGTCCTTCCGGCGATATGGAGAAAGTAGGCAAAACAATGAAGTTTCGCAGCTCTCTTCGTGTAATGGCGGCAGTACTGGCGGCGCTGGCCATCTGCGGCGCTCTGGCGGTCTGGCTTCGCTCTGCCGGAAAACCGGCGGAAAAGGAGACCGTGACCATTTTTACCAGCATTGAGGATTACCGCATTGAGTATCTTCAGAAACAGCTGGAGAAAGCCTTTCCGCAATACGACGTGCATATCGTCTTCTATTCCACCGGCGACCATATCGCCAAACTTCTGCACGAGGGCGTCAGAACGGAATGCGATATCACTCACAGCCTTGGCTACAGCTATCTCCAGCAGCTCGACGGCAAGGGCTGTCTGGCCTCTCTGTCCGGTTATGACAAAAAGATCTACGACGACAAGCTGATCATCAGCGATAATTTTCTGCCCCAGGAACGGGGCAGCGGCGCCGTCATCATCAACAGGCAGATGCTGCAAGAGCTGGGCCTCAAGGAGCCGAAATCCTATGCGGACCTGCTCGACCCGAAATTCAGAGGCCTGGTCTCCATGCCGAACCCAAAGGATTCAAGCACCGGCTATATGTTTTACAAATCCCTCGTCAACGCTTGGGGAGAGGCGAAAGCTCTCGCCTATTTTGACAAACTCACCGACAATATTCTTCAGTACACGAAATCCGGCTCAGGTCCTCTGAATGCGGTCAGCGAAGGCAAGGCCGCTGTCGGCCTCGGCACCACCGCGACGGCTGTCGCTGCGATCAACGAGGGCAAGCCCATCAAACTGGCTTTCTTCCGGGAGGGCGCCCCTTACACCGTCTATGGCCAGGCCATCATCAAGGGCAGGGAGAAGCGCAAAGCGGTGCAGGATGTGTTTAGTTTCCTCGTCAATACGTTCAATTACGAGAATTGCGAGCTGTACATGCCGGAAAAGCTATACAAAGACCGCATGTTCACGCTCAAAAACTATCCGCAGAACATTGTTTACGCTGATATGGGCAACGATACGGTGGAAGAAAAGGAGCGGCTGCTAGCCAAATGGAAATATTAAGGCGGACGCGGCGCCCATGAAGTCCCGGGAACTTGCGGGAAACAACGGCGCGCTGAAAAAGCTAGTCTGCGCCCTTTTTGCGCTGCTGCTCCTGCTTGGGGCCGCGGAAGCGCCAGCTTGCGCCGCCGGCCCCGGCGCCAAGCAACAGCTCGTGCACGTGGGCTTCTTCCGCCTGGACGGCTATCACAACATGAACTCCGACGGCGAGAAATCCGGCTACGGCTATGATTTTTTGCAGATGATCTCCGGCTACGCGAATTTCAAATATATATATGTCGGCTACCAGAAGACCTGGAGCAATATGCTCGAAATGCTGGCTGACGGCGAGATCGACATGCTGACTTACGCGCCGAAACTGCCGGAGTATCAGAAACGTTTCGATTTCAGCCGTCACAGCATCGGCACCAGCGCGGTGCTTATCACGGCCCCCGTTGCCAGCGCTGTGTTCGCCGCCCACGACTATCAGTCGTTCGACGGCATGCGGGTGGGCATGCTGAGGGTCGCTGGTCACAAAGCCACGCTCGCCGCTTACGCCGCCGAGAAGGGCATCTCCTGTACGCCAGTGTATTACGACGATTTCCGGAACATGAAGAAAGCCCTGAAGGCGGGCAAAGAGATCGACGCGATGATGTCCGAGGAGATGCGGCTGCTTTCCGACGAGGTCGTGATCGATAAGCTGGGCAGCCGCGAAATGTATGTGATGGTGAAGAAAGGCAACAGGCAGCTGCTCGACACCATCGACGAGGCGATCGGGAAGCTCGACGCCGCAAACCCCAGCTGGATGTCGGACCTGCAGGGCAAATACTTCTTCTCTGCATACACGGACAGACTGCCGGTCACGCTTTCGGAATTGCAGTACATTAAGAGCCTTGTCACACAGGGCAAAAAGCTGAAAGTGCTCTTCAGTCCGACGCGCTACCCTCTGTGTTATGTCCAAAACGGCAAAGCGGCAGGAGTCTTCGTCGAGATCTTCAGGCAGATCGCCGCCAGATACGGGCTGCCCTATGAATTCGTCAGAGCGGACAGTCTTGACGAGTATTACCGGCTGAGGGCAAACGCGGCGGCGGACATAGTGCTGGATTTTGCCGGCACGTCCGACACGGCCGAGATCTTAGGCTACCGCCTGACTTCCGTCTATGCAAACTCCAGCTGTTCCATCATCACTGCGAAGAACTTCGACGGCGCGATGCATACCGTAGCCGCCATCAGAGACTCAGTCACCTTCAACAATATCGCGAAAAAACGCACTCCGAGGGCCAGGATACTGGGCTTCGATACGTTTGACGAATGCGTGGATGCCGTCAGATCTGGCGCGGCGGACTGCGCCTATGTGTATGCGTCTACTGCGCAGATTTTTGCGCTGCGGGACAACCGATACAGGATCAAAACAAAACAGCTGAGCGATCAGACCTTTGAATTCAGACTGGCGATCAACGCGAAGACGGATATGCTGCTCTACGGCCTGCTGAACAAGGCGGCCCGCAATTTCAGCAGATCCGAGACCGAGAAGATCATCAACTCGTATCTGCTGAACGCCAGGCAGAACTACACGCTTCTGGATTACCTCGCGAACAACCCGCTGCTGATGCTGTCCGTCCCCTTCCTGCTCCTGCTCATCCTCGTCAGCTTTATTATGGTCCAGAAGGCAAACGCCAGAAAACTCAAGGCCAGCAACAGCGAGCTCAACGCGAACCGCGTGGCGCTGGAAAAAGCCCTGACCGCCGCGAAAGCCGCGAGCGCCGCCAAGACAAGGTTCCTTTCGCAGATGAGCCACGATATCCGCACGCCGCTGAACGGCATCATCGGCATGACGAAAATCGCCGGCGACAACATGAAAGACCCGGCGCGCGCGACGGATGCGCTCGGCAAGATATCACAGAGCTCCGACCATTTGCTGACGCTGATCAACGACATCCTAGACCTCAGCCGCATCGAGAGCGGCAAGATGACCATGACCCGCGAGCCGACCGACATCCGCGTCACGATCAGCCAGTGCGTGGACATCCTCAACAGCTCTGTCATCAGCCGCGATCTGGAGGTCGTCACGGAGATTGCGCCGGTCAAAAAGCCCTTTGTGCTTACCGACGCCCTGCATGTGCGGCAGATCCTGATCAACATCATCTCAAACGCCGTGAAATTCACGCCGGACGGCGGCAAGATCGTCTTCAGCGCGAAATGCAGCCCCGATCCGGAGGGAAAGCTGCTGCTTGCCAGATTTGAAGTGTCGGATAACGGCATTGGCATGAACGAGGATTTCCAGAAACATATCTACGAGGCCTTCACTCAGGCCGACGAATATAACGCCAGGACCCAGTTCAAGGGTTCGGGCCTGGGCATGTCGATCGTCAGACAATTTGTGGACATGCTCGGAGGTACGATAGACATTCGGAGCAAACTGAAAGCCGGCACCTCCGTCGTCGTCGAGCTGCCTTTTGAGATAGACAGGAACGCCGATGCGAAGGCGGCGGAGACCGCGCAGGAAAACGGCGAAGCGCAGGCCGACCTCGCGGGAGCCCGCGTCCTGCTCGCAGAGGACAACGAGATCAACATGGAGATCGCGTGCGTGATGCTGGAGAATCTGGGAATCCGGGCAGATCAGGCGGAAGACGGGCAGATCGCCGTGGAGAAGTTTAAGGCTTCCGGTGTCGGCGCCTACCAGTGCGTTCTGATGGACGTCATGATGCCGCGTTTGAACGGATACGAAGCCACCAGGGCGATCCGCGCGCTCGACCGGCCCGACGCTGCTTCCGTGCCGATCATAGCGATGACGGCCAACGCTTTTTCAGAAGACGTCAAGGCGGCGCTGGACTGCGGCATGAACGCGCACATTGCCAAGCCGGTCGACATCCAGGTGCTGACGAAAACGCTGGCCGACTTCATCGCCAAACCGCGCGGGTAGGCAAACCGGTCAATAACAGCAGCAGCTGAGATCGCTCCCGGAACAGGGACAGAGCGCCCGCCGTCAATGAGCTCTGCGCCGGACAAAGCAGCGCAGAGTCTGTGGTTACGGCAACTCCCGATAATCGAGGCTTACGCAAAACGGTTCGGCTGTGACCGCCGATCGTCCCAAGCAGGTACGTACGGCATAATGCGGTTGTCTGTAACGACTTCGCGAGCCGCAGGAGCTTGCGTGCGTTTACAGCTGCACAGCATCAAAAGACGGAGCGCCTGCGGCTATGCCGCCGGCGCTCCGTCTGCTGAATCCTTTTGAAGATTATTTTCTGCCTGCCAGGTACTTTGCCCAGTCCTTGTTGAAATTGTCGATGCCCTTGGCTGTGAGCGGGTGGTCGAAGAGCATCCGCACGACCTTGAAGGGCACGGTGGCGATGTCTGCTCCCGCTTTGGCGGCAGCCAGCACGTGGCCCGGATGACGGATGCTGGCCGCGATGATCTTCGTAGTCGTGTCATAGTAGTCGTAGATGTCGGCCACGTCGCGCACGAGCTGCATGCCGTCCTCGCCGATGTCGTCGAGGCGTCCCACGAAGGGGCTCACATAGGTTGCTCCGGCCGCGGCCGCGAGCAGCGCCTGGTTGGCGGAGAAGACGAGCGTGACGTTGGTCTTGATGCCGAGGGCCGTCAGTTCCTTGACCGCGCCGAGTCCGTCGGGGCAGATGGGGACTTTGACCACTACCTGCGGATGGAGGGCGGCCAGGACTTTGGCCTCTTCCACGAGCTTGTCCTTCTCCAGCGAGACTGCCTCTGCGCTGACGGGGCCGTTAACGACTTCGGCTATTTCGCGCACACGCGTGTGAAAGTCCACGCTGCCCTCTTTGGAGACGAGGGTGGGGTTGGTGGTGACGCCGGAGATGACGCCCCAGGAACAGGCCTGCTTTATTTCGTCAAGGTTCGCTGTGTCAAGAAAAAACTGCATGTACATCATCCTTCCGGAAAGAATTTCCGACTCCAAGTATACCAGAAAAAACGCGCCCGAGAGAAATTGAACGCCGTAAATTGGGATTTGGCCGCTGTCATTCAATTTGGCTTTGCAAATGTTTTTGCTCTGATTACAGCAAAGTGGACTATGTTTGAGCGCCTCGCCGGTAAAAGGCAGGTCAAAAGCTTGTGGAAATGTCGTTCGTGAAGCCTTGGGGCGCTAGGCGCGGAGGCGTTTTTTTACGCATCCGTTAAAAGACTCGGCCTGCGAAAAAAACACCTCCGCGCTACGCTTCAAACCTGCGAGAGCGGTGCGCGGGCCTGACTGTTGTTTGAGGCCGGCCATTGCGCCGTCTTATCTTTTTATATATTGCAAATATGTGAGATGTCGCTGTCTTAACGTGGCAGCACGAAAGTCAAAACAAACGTTCTGGTTTACGCTTCACACAAGAGCTGACACGCGCTCTGCTCTCATCGGGTTGAAGCGTAGACAGGGCTGATTTTTCGCGTGCGTATGCAGGAGCGGCTTCTTGTTCACCGCGACGAATCAGCACGTCGTAAAAATCAGTCCTGTCCTAGCGCCGGGCAGAACAGCCAAGCGGCGTTCAGCAAAGTTTTTTATCTCCATAAGTATAGGAAAATGACAATATAGAGCCTGATCCTCAGCTGAATTTTCATCTTCAGCATGCCGCTGCAATACAGCCGGACTAAATTAACTGTCGGCCGCAGATCTTATTTTTTCGCGAAGATCTCTTTCACAAGCTGTTTGGCCGTGGGGGAGGCGGCCAGGCCGGCGCGCGAGGTCTCGCGCAAAGCCGGCGGCAGCAGTTTGCCTACCTGTCCCATGGCGTCGATGACTTCGTCGACGGGAATCACGGGGCGGACGCCTGCCAGGGCCATGTCGGCCGATACGGCTCCGAGCGCCGTGAGAGCGCCGTTGCGTTTGACGCAGGGACATTCTACGAGGCCGCCGACCGGGTCGCAGACGAGTCCGAGGATGGAGATGAGCGCCAGCCCCATAGCTGCGGCGGCAGCCTCTCCGGAACCTCCGCGCAGCCAGACCAGCGCTGCGGCGCCCATGGCAGCGGCGGCTCCGCATTCGGCCTGGCAGCCGCCTTCGGCTCCGGCGAGCGTGGCGCGGTTCGCGACCACTTCTCCGAAAGCCCCGGCCACGATCAGAGCCTCGGTCAGCTGTTTGTCAGCGTCAGCTGTGCCGTAGAGTTCCTTCCAGGCGAAGAGCAGCCCCGGGATGATGCCGCTGCTGCCTGCCGTTGGGGCCGCCACGATGCGGCCCATGGCCGCGTTGTAGGTGGCGACTTCCACCGCGATCGCGCAGGCCCTCATCACAAAAGGACCGCAGAACGGGTCCTGTTCTATGCGCGCGCGCAGGATCGCGCCGTCGCAGGAGACGAGTTTGCCAGGCTGTCTGTTGGCGCGGGCCTCCTCCACACAGCGGGCCATGTCAGCGGCCCGCGAGGCCATTCTGGTGCGGATCTCGCCCACCGGCACGCCGCTGGCTTCGGAATCGAGCGCGAGGATGGCCTGAGGCAGGCTGTATCCGTGTTCCTGTGCGTGTTTGAGGATGTCGGCGATGGAGCGCATTATTCTTCGTCTCCTTTGAGACCGATGACGCGCACGATGGCGGGGTGGACTTTTTTAAGTTCCTCCACCGTCTGCTTGTCTACGGCGTCCGAGTCAAGTTCCAGCACCATGGTTGCAAGCCCGCCGCGCGTATCGCGGTGGAGCTTGATGGTGGCTATGTTGATGTCGCGTTTGGAAAGATAGGAGGTTACGGCTCCGACCACGCCCTGCACGTCGCGGTTGAGGATGATGATGGTCGGCAGAGCGCCGGAGACCCCGATCTGAAAGCCGTCGAGCTCTTCGAGCAGCACGGCGCCGCCGCCGATCGAGGCGCCGATGGCCTCTGTGACGCGGCCTGCGCCGCTGGTAGCCACGATGCGGGCCGAGTTGGGCCTGGCCTCGTCAACGTCTTCTTCATAGAAATGGTAGTCGAGGCCCCGCTCCCTGGCCAGTTCCAGACCGTCGCGTACGCGCGGGTCGTCTGGCTTGAAGCCCATCAGCCCCGCAAGCAGTGCCTTGTCGGTGCCGTGTCCGGCGCCGGTGCGCGCAAAGCTGCCGCGCATGTAGATGTCCGCTTTGACCACGTCTCCTCCGCAGCACATGCGGACCATGCGCCCGATGCGCACGGCTCCAGCCGTGTGGCTGGACGAAGGACCTATCATGACAGGGCCGATGATGTCCCAGATGGGCATTTGTCTGTCTCCTTTTTTATTTGCCGGAATATCTGCCTATGAATATTATAGCGCCTGACTCGTGGTCGCGGATGAGGTAAATAAAGGGCCTGTCGGCGCGGAATTCCAGCGGCCGTTCCTGCGAAGGAGCGGCGGACGTGAGCATCACGACCGCGGTGGCCGCAGCCGCTTCCGTGCCGTCCTCCGCTACGTCTACGAAGGTTTTGTGCAGCACGCTGCCGATGGAGATGCCTCCGGTCCCGTTCATGCCGGTAAAGTCGGCGGTGCCTCCGAAAGCGGAGGGCATGCCCAGGGCCGCGAGCGTTTTGGAGAGCTCAAACGAGGATTCGGTGTGAAATTTCGGCAGGTAAAGGTCCAGCAGCCTCTCTTTGAGGCCGGAGGCCCATCTGTCAACGTCGGCGGCAGAGAGCTGCCATTCCAGCGCCTGGAGGCTGGTATTTTTGTCCGGCAGCAGCACGAGCATCGAGAAGCGCCCGTTCTTGTAGGACAGCTCCGCAATGGCAGCGTTTTCGATTTTGGCATAACGGAAGCGCCCCTGTTCGTACATCAGCGGTACTCTTACAGTCTGGGTTTTCGAGACATAGAACGACTGCATGCGGGTGTCGCCCGCTTCGAATTCGCGCGCCCACTGCGATTTGAAATAGACGGCGTTGGTGAGAGCGAGCTGTGTGTGCTTATTCAGAACGGCCGCGTTGACGATGTTTTTGATCCTGCCGTTCGTATGCTTGGAGACCCAGTTATTGACCACGGCTGCGGCTTTAACGGCGCTGGCCTGGTAGTCGAGCGGAGAGACCGTGGCTGCGTAGCCGTCCCTCACGGTCTGCACGAATTCAGGCAGCAGCCTGACGCCGGCGGCGGGCCAGAGGGCGCTGGCGACGCTGACGGCCGCGGTGTCCTTAGGCACCGCGTTGATCTCGTTCACGAGCGCGCCCATGTATCTGTGGACGTCAGGAGTCGCGCGCAGCACCTTTTCCATCTCCGCCGCCGTCTGTCCGCGCGCTCCCGCATAGGTCATGCAGAGGGCCGAGCTGACGCTGTAGGGCGAAAGGAAGAGGCTGCCTTTAGCTGCCGCGAGCTTTTTGTAGAGGTCGAACGCAAATTCGTTGACGGACCTGGCGGCCGCCGCGCCGAGCTTTTTGCTCTCGTCCGTGCCGGCGGTCAGAGGCGGCAGCCCGGACTGAGCAGCGTAGCTGTCAAGGTCGGAGAGCAGCTGGTCAGGCTTCTGACCTGCCTTTTCGAGGTCCGCGCGATAGCCGTTTACAAGCTGGCGCAGATCCTGGAGCTGCTGTTCACGGAGACGCTGAGGGTCAGACTGGGCGCGGTTTATCGCGAAGACTATGAGAGAGACGACCTGTTCCGGCGTAAAGGCGCTTTTGCCCGGTTCCACGGCTTCATTGACGAGGCCTGCCTGCGAGAGGTCGGCGAGCGCGTGGTAGGTCCAGTGGTAAGGCGGGATCAGATTCTGCGCGTCGGCAAAAGACGCGGCCGGCAGCGCGGCGAGCAGCGCCAGCGCAATAACTGCAATCAGTTTCTTCATGCAAATTACCTCCGTTTGAAATTCTGTCAGGATTATAGCCCTTCCGCAGGAGCCGCGCCTCGTATTCATGCTGAATAGCGGACCGTAAATAAGACGCAGGCGCGTTATAATAGAAGGGTGAAAATTATGTCCATGAAAGCATTCTTAAGGAGGAATTCAAAATGACGCCCGCTTTGATCGTGGATCCGTCAAAATGCACTAAATGCGGTCTGTGCGTAAAGCTGTGCCCTGCCTCGCTGCTTATGTTCGGAGACTCAGGCTTCCCTGAGATGGACGCGCATCGCGCCCCCCAGTGTATTGAGTGCGGCCACTGCGCGATTTTCTGTCCCGTCCGGGCCAACAGCCTTACGTTCCTCAAAGACGAGGAACTGGTGCCCTGTTCTGCGCTTAAAACGCCCTCTCAGGAAGAAGGCTTAAATCTGCTCAGGAGCCGCCGCAGCATTCGCCGCTACAAAAAAGAGACAGTTTCGCGCGAAGTGCTGGACGAGATCTTCAGCGCCGTGAGGATGGCGCCGACGGCCTGCAATTATCAGAAGGTGCGCTGGGTGCTCTCCGACGATCCCAAAAAGACGGACGAGATCCGCAACCTGGTGCTTTGCTGGCTGCGCGGCGAAATTTTCAAAGATCCCGTGTCGGAGCTTGCTCTGGCCGGGGCTCAGATGATCGCGCGCGCCAGGCAGGGCGAGGATATGGTGCTGCGCGGCGCGCCCCAGGTGATCCTGGCGGTGCTGCCGAAGGATTACGAGTGGCAGGAGGACGGCGCGATCGCGCTGACCTACTTCGAGCTGGCGGCTCAGGCCTGCGGGGTCGGCGCCTGCTGGGGTGGTTTCCTTACGATGGCCGTGAGAAACTTCCCCGAACTGCGCGAGTTCCTCGGCATCAAAGAGGATGAGCGCGTCTGCGGCGCTCAGATGTTCGGCTGGCCTGCCGCCAAGCCTGTGCGCCTGTTCCCGCGCAGAAAGCTCGACGTTACGAGGGTTTGATGGCTGAACGCAGGCCCCCGGTCAATATCGGCATCCTGGCCCATGTGGACGGCGGCAAGACCACGCTCACCGAGCAGCTGCTTTTCAGAGCCGGAGCCATCAGACAGGCGGGCCGCGTGGACGAGGGCAGCGCCCATACAGATTTCATGGAGATCGAGAGACGGCGCGGCATTTCCGTGCGCGCCGCCTCGGCTTTCTGCACCTGGAAGGGCCGCGAGGTCAACATTATCGACACGCCGGGCCACAGCGATTTCTCCGGCGAAGTGCAGAGGGCTCTGCGGGCCCTGGATTTCGCCGTGCTGGTTATTTCCGCGGTGGACGGCGTCCAGGCCCAGACGGAGCTGCTCTGGAAAGCCCTGGCGGCAATGTCGATCCCCGTCCTGTTCTTTATCAACAAAACCGACAGGACCGGCGCCGACGCGGCCGCGGCTCTGCGCAGCGTCAAAGAGACGCTTGGCGCTGCGGCGGCCGACGCCACGGACCAGACGTCACTGCTCGAGGCTGTCTGCGAAACGGACGACGCGCTGCTCGAGAGATACCTTGACAAGGGCGCCGCAGATTTCTCCGCCCGGGAGACCGAGGCCGCGTTCAGAAAGGCTTTTTACGAAAGAAAAATATTTCCGGCGCTCTCCGGTTCCGCGCTCAAAGGCGAGGGAGTGAAAGAGCTGCTGGACCTGATCTCGCTGCTGGGTCCCGACGAGGACCGCTCGGACGGCGAGCTGTCGGGCGTGATCTTCAAGCTCGAACACGACGCGGCGCTGGGCCGCGTGGCGCATGTGAGGCTTTATTCGGGCCGTCTGCGCAACCGCGACGCGGTGACCGGCGAGGACGGGGTTCAGGACAAGGTCGTGCAGATCCGCAGGGTGCAGGGCAGCCGCGAGACGGACGTGGGCGAACTGGCGGCCGGCGAGATCGGCGCGGTCTACGGACTTTCGCGCGCGAAAAACGGCGACGTCATCGGCTCCGCGGCCCTGGCTCCGAAGGAGTACAGCCTGGCGGCGCCGATGCTGCGCGTGAGGCTGACGCCGGCCGAGGAGAACGACTATCCCGCGCTGGCCGCGGCGCTCGTGCAGCTGGCGGACGAGGATCCGCTGCTGGACGTGATCTGGCAGCCGGAATCGCGCGAGCTGCTGGTCTGTGTTTCGGGCCGCATTCAGACGGAAGTGCTGCTTTCGCTGCTGTCGGAACGGTTTTCACTCGCAGCTGAGGCCGGCGAGCCGCAGGTCATCTACAGGGAGCGCCCGCTCAGAGCTGGCGAGGGTTATGTGGAGTATACGATGCCGAAGCCCTGCTGGGCCGTACTGCGCTTTGCCATTGAACCGCTGCCGCTCGGCAGCGGCGTAGTTTTTAAAAGCATTGTGCCGAACGACAAAATTTATCTGCGCTACCAGGCGCAGGTCGAACAGACCATTCCAGAGGCCCTGCGCCAGGGTCCCAAAGGCTGGGAGGTCACTGACCTCAAGATCACGCTGATCGGCGGCGAACATCACATCCAGCACACGCATCCGCTCGATTTTGCGCTCGCGACGCCGATGGGGATCATGGACGGCCTTGTGAACACCGGCACGGAGCTGCTGGAGCCGGTACAGAAATTCCGCCTCTCGTTCCCGGAGGAATTTTCCGGCAAAATGATCGGCGAGATCATGGCGATGCGCGGTTCCTTTGATTCGCCGCTGATCCGCGGCGGCACGGCGGTCATGGAGGGCCGCCTGCCTGTCGCCACCTCGCTGGATTTTCCTGCCCGGCTCGCGTCTCTGACCGGCGGCCGCGGCGCTTTCAGCGCCGTCTTCGACGGCTGCGAGCCATGTCCGCCAGGCGAAGGCCGGGAGACGCCCTATCGCGGCGTCAGTCCGCTTGACAGGGCGAAGTACATCCTCAGCAAGCGCGGCGCTCTGTCGTAGAGGGTCCGGCGGCCGCGGCCACGCTGCGAAAACGCGGCTGAATATTACGCCTTGCGGCTGCGCCGCTTTTGCCGCGCGTCGGCTATAATATTGTCAGATAAAAAGGACATAAAGCGATATCGGAGGCGGTAACAGATGTCCGAAAACGAATATAAACTTGCGACCACGATCAGGGTCCGCTACAGCGAGACGGATCAGATGGGCTTCGTCTACAACGCCAATTACCTAGACTGGTTCGAGGTTGCGCGCACGGAGTTCTGCCGCATGGCTGGCAAACCCTATTCCCAGTGGGAGGAGGAGGACCTCATGCTGCCGGTTGTGGAGGCGCACTGCCGCTACAAATGCCCGGCGCGCTACGACGATCAGATCCAGCTCTGGGTGCGTGTGTCGGAGATCAAAGTGCACACGATAACGTTTGAATACCGGGTGCTGCGAGCTTCCGACTATAAACTGATGGCGACCGGCTGGACCAGACACGGCTGCACGAACCGACAGGGGCACCTGTACAGAGCGGAGCATCCTTTCTACCTCTGGATGATAGCCCATTGCGCGGGCGGCGCGGCGCAGCAGGGATAAGACAAGATGCGCGGCCGGCGGGCGTTCAGCCTTGCGGAACTGCTGGTCGTTATGGCCGTTATCGCGGCCCTGGCAGGCTGCGCTGCGTTCGTGGCCGTCAACATGACGGCCAACCTCGGCCGTGAGGCCGAAGACCTGGCCTCCTGGCTCACCGAGCACATCACAAGGGCACAGACTGAGGGCAGCAGCTTCACGCTGCTGATCTCGCGAAAAGCGTCCGACAATAACATGAGCATGACGCTGATCTGGCTGAACGGCCGCGGCAAAGGAGAGCATGAGTCCTACGAGAACGGCCGCGTCTTTATGTACGACCGGGCTAAGATTCTCAGCCGCACCTACAACGGCGCCTGGCAGACGCTGACGCCGGCCCTCACGGTCTGTGTGGAGCAGCTCTCCCGTCGCGGAGAGAAACTGTACGTCAAGGTGTCGGGCGAAGGACAGGTAAACGTCTCCAAAAACTGGAAGGACTGAGTATATGAGCGATTCCTGGAGCCGCGCAATAGATTTTCACTGCAAATTCGGCGTCTGGCCGTTACAGAAGACGCTGGACATCACGCCGGACGGCTTCTGCTGGTGCGGCGAGCTCCTGCCCCACAAAGCCGTTGTGCGGCTGCGCTGGGGCGTGGATCAGAAGCGCGGCGGCGTTTTTCCGAAATATTCCTATCTGGCGGCCTTTGGCACGGACGAACGGGAATTTTCCATCAGAACAAAACAGAAGGATTTCTATGAAGCTTTGACGGCGCGCATGTGGAAGGCAGCGGGGCCGCGACTGCTCTCCGCCCTGGCGGCCAAACTGGCTGCCGGCGGCCGCGCGGGTTTCCGCTCGTTCAGTGTCGGCGACGAAGGCATCTACACGGCCGACAAGCCCATGTTCGGCGAGGCGTCTGAGATCTTTACGCCCTGGAGCCGGCTGGAATGGGGCGTCTACAACGGCAGCCTCTGCTTCGCGGCCGGGGACGGCGGCAAATTTCTGGCCAGCGCCTCATTCCTCTGGACAGACAACGCCCACGTGCTCGACGCGGCTCTTGAACTGCTCAAAAAAAGCGGCGCAGCTAAAATCAGCGCCGCAGTCAAATGACGGGAGAGATAAAAATGAAAACAGCACAGCGTCTTCTTATTGCGATTTTCTGCCTTCTGCTGCTGAGCTTCGGCGCCTGCGCCTCCGAAAGGACGATCGAGCCGCCGTCAAGCTACGGCCAGTCGCTGGATGCGGCTGCGGCCTACGCAGGCATGTCCGACGCAGCCGATTCGCCCTATTTCCCCAGGCTCGACTTCTTCGGCTCGCAGAGCAACGAAAAGGGGCTCTCCGTTATCGGAGGTTTCAAAACATACCAGCAGACGACGGAAACAAGCTGCGGTCCCGCCTGCGCGCTCATGGTGCTGACGCATTACGGCGAAACGTCCTATGACGAGCGCGGCCTGGCCAAAAGCATGGGTACGCTGGAGGACGTGGCCGAGGACGGTCAGGTCGGCACCAGCACCGCGAAAATGGTCAAATTCTTCAGGGGGCTGGGCTGGCAGGTGCAGTCGAGCCTTGCGAGCGCCGACGAGACCGGCAACAGCTTCGCTTCTCCGGCGGAAATGCGCGATTTCCTGGTAAAAAGCGTCAGAACCGGTACGCCGGTCATGGTGGAGAATATGTACTACGGAGGCCACTGGCGCGTGGTGATCGGCTACGACACCATGAACACGCCGCAGACGGCCGACGACGTGCTGCTCTTGGCTGACCCCTATGACGTCAACGACCATTGGCAGAACGGTTATACGGTCGAGAACGCCGAATATTTCTTCTTCACATGGCTCGACGTAGGTCCGCTCCCGGATGACGAAAGCAGCCAGCAGTGGCTGATCGCCAGACCGGCGGGCAAATAGACAATATCAAGAGAACAGATAATGGAAGGAGAGGAAGCTTTTATTTCCTCTCCTTCCATTTTAAAAGCGGACAAGTGCAGTCCTGAAGCACTTTATATCAATTACAGGTTAGTAGTTCTAAAAACGGAATTCTCGATTGGAATCTATTGTTATTGGTGTATGACCGACGGCGTCTGGGTTATCTTCCTGTTTCATGTGATACGCGAAGCAAAATCAAGATCAAAGGCAGTGCGTAACGTCGTTTGTTATGCCACGCGGCGCTAGGGCGGGAATAAATTTCTTCAAATTTTTCAGCTGTAAAAGTTGTTTGCTGCTCCTCTGACAGATAGAATTCCATGGTGCAGCCGCAAAAGGAGCAGCTCCGCACGCTGAAAAAGTTTGAAAAATTATTCCCGCCTGCGCTTCAACCCGGTGAGAGCAGTGAGCAGGCAGACCTTTGTGTGGATCGGTAAGTCACAGTGATTATGACTTCATTCTGTGGCTGTATAAATCGTATACAAAGCAAATGCCGCTGCGGCCTGAGCAGGAGCATCTCAGGCAGACTGAAGAAAAAAGCCGAAATATTGATGATAAGTGATAGACATGATCCCATGTCTTACGCCCCAAACAGCAGTTCAGCCCACTCCCAAAATCTCCCGGCTTGAAGCGTAGCGCGGAGGTGTTTTTTGCGCAGGCCGATTCATTTAACGGATGCGGCAAAAAACGCCTTCGCGCTTAGCGCCGCAGCGCTCTACAAGAGGCTGTCAGCCTTGCTTTTGGCCTTTTCCAGCCCCTGACCTTTTGATTTTGTTTTAAAACCAATGCAGATAACTGGGACAATCCAGAGATTTGATTAAAATGGGCTCAGGCCGCGCGAAGACTCTTTTTGCCGTATCTTCCCGCGAAGCCCGAGAGCGTGAAGGCGTAGACGAACATCGTCGCAAAACAGACGACGGCTCCGTTCAGGTAAGTGAACCTGAAGCCCCAGTGTTCGATCAATACGCCGGCGACTGCGCTGCCGACGGCGAGGCCGAGGTCGGAGGCGCCGTTGAAGGCGGCCGTGGCTGTGCCGCGGCGGGCCTCGGAACAGCGCGAGATGCAGAGCACGTTGATCTGCGGGTTGTAGGCTCCGATGCAGAGTCCCATCACTACCATAGCCGCGTCAAGCTGCCATTGGGCGGAGCTGAAGGCGATCAGGCAGAGGGCCGCGCTGCCGCAGAGATAGGCCGGCAGCATCACGCAGTCGTGCCCCAGCCTGTCGCTGAGGCGGCCCGTGAAGAGCCGCGAGGAGAGCAGCCCCACGGCGTACATCGTAAAAGCGAAGCCGATATTGGTCCAGCCTTTTTTGAGTCCGTAGACGGAAAGATAGACGATGGCCGGCGCATATGAGTAGGACATCAGGAAGCTGATCACGCCAGGCGCGACCACGCCCTTCTCGAACCCCATAAAGGTCTTTGGCAGCTTTGCGGAGGCGGCGTTTTCTTTTGTTATCACAGGCGTTTTGTCTGCGCCAGTCCGTCTTCCCTGTTTAATGAAACAGACCAGCGCGAAGGCCGTGGCGCAGATGACGGCGGCTGTGCAGAATAGTATGCGAAACTCGGAACCGCTGCCGTCGGAGACAATGGTCAGCGCGATCGAGGGTCCCACGGCCATGGCCAGCACGTTGCCGATCGTGAAATATCCCATGCCTTCGCCGAGGCGCTGCGGCGGCACCATGTAGGAGGCTGCGGTGCCGCTGGCGGTCGAAAAAATTGAGTATCCTACGCCGTGCAGCACCCGCAGCAGGATCAGCAGAGCCAGGCAGGAGGCGAAGTTATGGGCGAAGCAGGCGGCCGCGCAGAGGGCCGCGCTGATGAGCATCAGCCTGTGGGCGCCGTATCTCTGCACCATCAGGCCGTTGACGAGCCTCATGCCAACGGAACCGACGTAGAACGCGGCGGTGATGAGCCCCGCGCTGGCCGCGGAGCTGCTGATGACACGCGCGTAGACCGCCATCGAGGAGGCAAAGTAGTAATTGGCGCAGGAGACCAGCAGCAGGCTGACGATCAGAAAGGCGAAGTCCCTTGTCCAGATGCGTTCCCCGTCCAATCTAATCCTTGGTTTCCGCGTTTTTGCGCGCCGCCGCTTTGAGCTCGGAAAGACATAAGCCGACAAGCATTTCGTAGCTCTCGTCCGCGGACACGCCCGACCAGCGCATGAAGCCAGCCGCCTCCAGAGAAATGAAGCCGTGCATGGCGCTTCTCAGAAAGCGCTGGAAGTTGACGATGTCCTTTTCTCCGCTGACAAAGCGTTCAGCCAGCCTTCTCAGCGGCAGGATGGTTCTCTGTTCGTTTACCTTCAGAGTCTCGTCGCTGGTCTTCGGCAGACCGATGATGGCCCTGTACAGCTCCGGATTCTGGTGCGCAAAGTTCCTGTAAGCCAGAGCCAGCCCCTTGAACGCCTGCTCGTCGTCGCTGACGGCGGAGGCTTTGTCCAGCGCTTCGCTGAGCTTGGCGATGGCGGTCAGTCCCACCGCAGTGCTGATCTCCTCCGCGTTCTTCACGTGGCTGTAAAGCGAAGCCGGCTTTATATCAAGCCGGGCCGCCAGCTCGTGCAGGGAAAAGTTGTCGTAGCCCTTTTCTGCCACCAGATCCGCCGCAGCCTGATATATTTTCTCATTTGACAAGCCCTTTTTAGCCATTGTCCGCATTCCTTTCCTAACACCGTTCGGAATCTATTATAGCCTAACGGTGTTAGGAAATAAAGACGGAATGTATAAATGGTCTCGTTCACACATCAGCTGGCCCTCGATTGTGGTTTAAAAGGGAGTTTCTCACTTGCTTAAAAGAAGGTTAAAGGCCGTGCGAAATGTCGGTTTTTAAGCCTCGCGGTGCTGGGGCCGGGGCGAATATCTTCAAATTTTTCAGCTGTAAAAATTGTTTGCTGCTCCTCTGACTGGTATAATTCCATGACGCAGCCGCAATAGGAGCGGGCGTACACGCCGAAAAGCTTGAAAAATTCTTTCCGCCGGCGCTTCAGCCCTGTGAGATAAGTGAGCAGAAAAACCTTTGTGCTATCGCAAGTCCGGCCGTAAATCATCTGTGCTGCACGAATGGCTTTGTTTTTTATTCTGTTCAAACATCAAATACAAGCGGCAAATATAAACCGCTGCGTCCGGCAACGGAGCATTGATAAACGCACCCGTCTGCCGCCGCAGATTGCAAATGCAGCAATTTGGACGTCAGCTTATATGAGTCAGACGATGAAAAACAAAATCCAGCAGTGCGGAGTCAGGACCATCACAAAGCCTTTCGCCCTACACAGCAGTTCAGCCCGCTCACCAAATCTCCCGGCTAGAAGCGCAGCGCGAAGGTGTTTTTTGCGCAGGCTGGGTCATTTAACGGATGCGGCAAAAAACGCCTCCGCGCTGCGCGCCGCAAAGTTTCACACGAGGCTATACGCCTGCTTCTGCTCCAGTTTTACTCTTATTTTGTTTCTTTGATTTACCTAAAAGGGGAATGCAAGATCTGTGCCACTGACGTTAAACAATGCGTTCGATTGACTACAATGAAAATAGTTCTGTACAACTTCAGTCAGCAAGATATCACATTCTGATAACCTGGAATTGAAGCTGATTAGCTGGTCTGCCTCATAAAAAAAGAGGGCGCCTGCGCGTCCTCTTTTTTCGTAGACTCTAAAGTTTTGTCTTGCTGTACTGTTCTCTCATGCCTTTTACTGCCTTGGCCAGAGCTTCCGGATCGAGGACCATCTCCATCATGGAGATTTGCTCTTCCCACTGTTTCTGGTCGCACTCGGAACGGATGTCTTCGTCAAATACGTGATACACGGGGAGTCCCAACGAGACT
>Ga0163159_1000859_pt1 | contig 32761 bp, 24 predicted proteins | sample BioMet9_FD_108702 | JGI IMG/M metagenome (GOLD analysis project Ga0163159, IMG submission 108702) | Microbial communities from bioreactor (seeded with sewage sludge) at Lawrence Berkeley National Lab, California, USA - Biofuel... | ecosystem: Engineered > Bioreactor > Anaerobic > Unclassified ... | reverse complement strand
GGGTGCCCCGGCCCACAGTCATTGTCTGCCCTCGATTCATGCCAACCTCTATGTTTGATAGCCAGCCAATTCAAGGATTAATCATGCCTGTTGGTATGAAAATGCGTTTCGCAAACCATACAAAAATAAAATATGAATGAACATGTAATTTCAACTGTATTAATTCTAAGTTTTGTGTATAATAGTATTACAAGTGATGCGCTTTAGTTAGCATAGGATGTGTCCATTTTGCAGGATGTGAGTGAACGTGAAGGAGCGACGGAAAGTATAAGATTATGCTGACAATCATTGCTGAAAGCGTCAAGGAGGTACGACGATGCAAAAGAAGGATAGCTGGCTTAACCATAATGTGTGGCTCTTGCTCATAGGCATAATCATTTCTTTTGCCGCGTCTGGAATATATTTCCATACGTTACAGCAGCAGTCTCTGGAAAATATTGAACGGACTCGTACGATATATACGGAACGGACAGAGAATATCATCAATTCTATTTTCCATAAAACGGATGTATTGGCGGCTGCCGTCAAATTGAAAAATGGTGCTATTACGGAAGAAGATTTCCAAAGCATTGCCCAAATCGTCTATCAGGTAAACAGCGGCATCCGCGGCATCCAATATATGCCCAAGGCTGTCGTGACTTATTCTTATCCTGTAGAAGGCAATGAAGCGGTCATCGGGAAGAATTTCCTTGAAATACCGGAACGGCGGCAGGATGTGTTGCTGGCCATAGATACGAAGAGCATCGCCTTGTCTGGTCCGTACCATCTGATTCAGGGAGGCTTGGGCGTCGTTGCGCGCAATCCTATATTTTTGACAGATGGGGCAGGACGCGAATATTTTTGGGGATTTTCGGCGATTATATTGGATTTGCCTGATGCCATCGCCAGCGCCGGTCTGTCGCGGCTGGTCAACGAAGGGTATGATTACCAACTGTATTGCATCAACGAAAATAATGAACGCTTGGTCATCGAAGGCAATCCGGATTTAGATATGCAGCATGCCATCAAGGGAGACCTTCACGTGCCGCACCATATCTGGACACTGGTTGTAATGGAACGCAGCCCTTGGGTCAATGTAGCCAAAGCGGGGCTGGTCCTGCTTGTAGGGTTATTGCTGAGCTTGATTTTGTGGCTCCAGTATAGCCTGATGCTCCAAAAGGAAGCGGTTATCGTGGCTAAGGACCGCTTTTTCTCAGATATCAGCCATGATATGCGGACACCCCTCAATGCTATTATGGGATTTTCTGCATTGGCCCAGCGTCATGATGTATCGGATGAAGCGAAACGTGATTATTTGGATAAAATTGAATCGGCAGGCAAACTGTTGCTGGACTTGGTGAATGATACGCTGACCATGTCCCGGGCGAACAGTGGCAAACTGATTCTCCAGACGGTGCCTGTCCATACGGAAACGCTTATTGATTCCATCGTAGCGCCATTGCAGCTCATGGCAGAGCAGAAACAAATTACATTATATCTTGATCGGTCCGGCTACAGGCCGCGGACGATTATGGCCGATCCGCTGAATGTACAGAAAATATTCTTAAATCTATTGAGTAATGCCGTCAAATATACGCCTGCAGGAGGCCATGTCTGGGTGACGATTTACGATGATCCTGCCGGTGAAAAGAGCCCGGACCTGGTCTCTATCATCAAGGATGATGGCATCGGTATCAGTCAGGAATTCATTTCCCGAATCTATGAACCGTTTTCGCAAGAACAGCGCAAGGGGTATGAAGGGACGGGGACTGGTCTGGGCTTGGCCATCGTTAAGCGGCTTGTCGATCTCATGGCAGGTACTATCGCCATCGAAAGTGTCCTGCAAAAAGGAACTGCCTTTACCGTTCGTCTTCCTTTTGAAGAAGTACCTGATGGTGTCAAAGAAAGCCAGGCGTCTATCAAACAGTTGGCTTCAACTGAACTAAAAGGAAAGAAAATTCTCGTCTGCGAAGACAATGAAATGAATCGGGAAATTATCTGCGAGTTTTTGAAGATAGCAGGAATAGATGTAGATTGTGCCGAAAACGGACGTATCGGTTGTGACCTGTTTTTGAAAAGTGCTGTGGGAGAATATGCAGCCATTTTGATGGATATCCGCATGCCCGTTATGGATGGTTTTGAAGCGACCAGAGAAATACGTTCTATGGAACGGGACGAAGCAAAAACAATTCCTATTATTGCCGTCACGGCAGATGTCATGTCAAATAGTGTGCAGCAGTGCCGGCATGCCGGCATGGACGGGTATTGTTCTAAACCCATCGAGCCGTATGAGTTGATGGCCGTTTTAAAGAAATATATAGGTCAGTATGGATTGTTCAGAAAAAAGGAGGAACACACTATGAAAAAAGAAGTATTAGATTTCGTAATTGAAAAGACTCATGATTTGATGAATGCCCCGTCTTGCAGCAGTGAAGCAAAAGCAGCAGCGCAGGCATGGCTCGATGCTGTCGGTACAGCTCAGGAAGCCGCTGAAACCAAAAAGTACATCGCTGAACTCGAAGGCGATATCATGCCTATCGACATGCTCATCGGATTTGCTGAATCGGAACAGGGGGCGGCTGTGTTTGGTGCAGACAAAGCAAAGCAGGTTGCGGCTCATGCCAAAGATATCAAAGCTGCCGGTGCTAAATACTGCGATTGCCCGGCTTGTTCGGCTGCGGCGGCCATCCTCAGCAAAAAGGACGTCATTGGTTAATATTTCCAGTTTTTGATAAGTAATAAAAATATTGTCTGTTTTTATTCCGCCTATATTTCGTATTAATTGCAGTCTTACGAATATAGACGGAATTTTAGTTTAGTAATATAATGGAATCATGTTTATTAGCGATTAAGATTGATTTTATTCATGGTAGTTCATATTCATTTGAGATGAGGAATTAGTTATATGAATCCCTATTCACTGGTCGTACGAATGGCCTTAGTTATCTGTTTGGCAGCAGTTCCTGTTTTTGTCGGTGCCCAGCGCGTTGTCAAAGTGGGCTGGTATGCGTTCGGAAATCTTTCTACGTATAATGCAGCCGCACCTTTTGACGGTGACAAGAATGATGGCGATGTTCCGGACCGGTACGGCGGCTATAATTATGAATACTTGCGCATGATTAGCCAAATCAACGATTGGCAGCTGCAATTCATAGTTGGCACGATGAATGAATCGTTAGCACGGTTGGAACGGGGGGAAGTCGACCTGGTCGGCGGCATAGCCCGGACACCGGAACGGGAAGCATTGTTTGCCTTTCCTAATACGAGTGTGCTGCGCAGTTCCATCGGGCTCATTGCCCGGGGAGATGACCAGCGATTTTCCATGAATGATGTAGCCAGCATTGAAGGAATCCGCATCGGCGCAGTCAAAGGGAGCAATCCGGCTTTTCAGATGGCAGAATGGTGCCGGCAGCGTCAGCTCCATGTGCAGGTCGTCTATTTTGATACGTTCGAAGCCATGTATCAGGCTCTTGGCGATGGTACTGTTGATGCCGTAACCGACAGCCTGTTGGCGTTCCACCCCAATCAGAAAATACTCGTCAGTATGCAGACGAATGGGGTGTATTTTGCTGTCCATAAAAGTGAGCCCCAGTTAGCGCATGAATTAGATGATGCCTTGACGTATATCCAGTATTTGAAGCCAGGATATCAGGAAGCGTTGACTGCCAAGTATTTTAATCAGCAATCGGCCAGCGATTTATCTCTTACTAATGCCGAGCGGGCTTATTTAGAAAAACGAATTGCTTCAGGGCAGCCGGTTATCGTTTCCTATAATCCCGATTGGTTTCCCATAGAATATAAAGATGCTGATTCTGGTACTATGGGCGGCATGATGGCTGCTGTGTTTGATCGCTTGAGCCAAATTACGGGCTTGGATTTCAAGTATGTAACGGCAGATTCGTATGATGACACGACGAAACGCTATCAAGGTGAAGCGGAAGTATCTGCCACGTTGAATACGGATTTTTCTTGGGCGGACCAGCATAGGTCCTACTTGACGCAGCCCTTTTTTGAAGCCCCTGTTTTCAGGGTGACGATGCCTGGTCATGATGGTAACAGTATAGTTGCTCTTCCCTTGGGCTATCATTTGTCCAAGGCAGTGCAGGAACGCCTTAGTAAATCTGGTGAAGGCTTCCAGTATCAATATTTTGGTTCCGTAGGCGAATGTCTTCAAGCTGTTCGAGACGGGGTGGCGGGAAGAACATATATCAACTCCCTGGAATTGAATTACTATATGAGTCAAGATAGATATTCTATGCTTAAACTCCAGTCGGTGCCAGATTTTACGGAATCTACCAGCATCGGCATTTCCAAGGATGCCGATCCTATGCTGTTTTCTATCCTGTGTAAAGCCCTGCGCGGCATTTCACCGGCAGAAATGAATAATATTGTCTTGAATGCGACGAAAGCCAAGGCCAGTCAGACCATTACAGATATGGTATATGTCCATCCGCTTGCTTTTATTTCCTTGGCAATGATTTTCGTGTTGTTGACATCGGGCCTGGTATTTTTCTATTTCAGCAGTCGCCACAGCGAAAAAATGAGGCGGGAATTGGAAATGGCCAATCGGGCTAAATCAGACTTTTTATCCCGCATGAGCCATGATATCCGGACACCGATGAACGCAATCATCGGCTTGACTGAAATAGCAGCCAAAAACACGGAAGTCGAATCGGTGAAGGATTCGCTGGCAAAAATTGATCATTCCAGTCAGTTTTTGTTAAGGTTGATCAATGATATCCTGGATATTTCCAGAATAGAGAGTGAGAGCTTCGTATTGTGTGATGAACCGTATACTTCACAAGAATTTCTGACATTTATCGAAAGTACGGTCGCGCCATTAGCAGAGGCCAAAGGATTGTATTTTACGTATAAACTCATGGATAATGTACCTTGCCTGCTCGTAGATAAACTGAGGTTTAACCAGATTTTCACCAATTTATTGGGCAATGCCATCAAATTCACGCCTTCAGGCGGTCATATCAGCATGACCATAGAGGACGAGAGCATCATTCAGGAAAAACAACATTTTACGGTAAAAATCAGTGATGACGGCATAGGTATCAGCGCGTCATTCTTACCTCATATTTTTGATTCTTTTGTCCAGGAGAATGTTATCCATACCAGGGAAGATGAAGGCACGGGCCTGGGCTTAGCAATCGTCAAAAAGATCGTAGATGCCATGGGTGGGACTATTGAGGTACAAAGCGAGAAGGGAAATGGCACGACGTTCACGTTGCATCTGTCGACTCGTTTTGTAGCTGTTGCAGCAGTTCCTGACAGCATGGAGCAAGTAGTAAGTCCGTCAGCGGCGGCAGACAGCTTGCCTGTGTCCTTATTGGCTGGTAAACATATATTAATCGTCGAAGATAATGAAATCAATCAGGAAGTGGCCAAAGCACAACTGGAAGCAGTGGACATAATTTGTGATATAGCAAATAACGGGCAGGAAGCGCTTACCCTGTTCATGGGAAAAGATGAATATCACTATGATGTCATCCTCATGGATATCCGTATGCCCGTACTCGATGGTAAAGAAGCGACTCGGCGGTTGCGTGCGTCAGGCAGGCAAGATGCCTTGACCGTTCCTATTATTGCGCTGACGGCGGATGCCTTTGCTGATACCCGCAATGATATCATGGAATGTGGCATGAATGCCTGCGTGTCGAAACCTGTCCATTCAGAAACATTGTATGCTGCGTTGTTGAATGAGCTGGCTTAGGGACCATGGCTGCTTCCTGGGGAAGGAAAACAAATAAGCCTGGCAACGCTTTGAAAGACGTCGTCAGGCTATTTATCTGAATACAGGTTTTATTTTCTATAGGAATTATTCTTCTTCCAGTACGTCTTCTTCCAGCACTGGTTCCGTTGCAGCAGGTATCTTTTGTGTCGTGAAGATACCTGGCATCAATAATATGAAGCTGGTAAACAGGCCGACGTACAGCGGGTTTATGGGAGCACCGGAAAAGGTCGTCCCCAAGGCGAACAGCGTACTGAAGAAAATGGATGCTACAGCCCAGGCGTGGCCTATGCGGTGCGGTGCAAATACGGCTAATGTGAGGGGCAGGAAGATGCCGCCGCCACGTAGGGCCATGGATAAGTAGTTCCAGAACAGAATTTGTGAATCGAGATTTATGATGGCTACGACGGAAGCAATAATCATGACTGCCAGGACGATGACGCGGTTCAGGCGAAGCAAAGAATGTTCGTTCTTTATGGTTAGTGCTTTTGCCAGTATATCCTTGGACACCATTGTGCCGATACCCAGCGACAAGCCGGCGATGGAGCCAATCAAGGAGAGGACGATGCCGCCCATGGCAATGCCGCCAATCCATGTCGGCTGATATTGCAGGAGATATGTCGGCAGTACCAGGATGGGCAGCACATCTGGCTGTACTGTGTGCATATACATGCCGATGAGCGTGCACGGCAGTCCTACGGGAATGACGATGAGTGCCGCCGTGAAGGCACCGATGGCAGCTGTGCGGGGATTGGATGCGGAAAAGATAGCTTGGATGTAGCTTTGCGTACAGAGGATGCCCACGATGAGCGAACCCAGATTAGCGAACGTATTGCTTATGCCGTTTTCCATGAGGCTGAACCAAGGCACATCGGGCATAGCTGCTAGAGCGGCTGGTTGTGCCTGCAGCGCTGTAAAGGCAGAGTAGCCGGCTAGGCAGAGGCTGATCCAGATGATAATCATTTTTAGGATGCCGCCGACACCAGCACTGCGGATGCCACCAAAAAATACGTAGGACGCTACGAGGGCAATCAATAGCATGGCCGACGCCCACGAGGAAATGCCGAAGATGGCTGAGATAATCTGTATACCAGGCAGACAGCTGGCGACGGCACTGAAAAATATGCCGAGAGAGGATACGACACTGGTGATGGAGCCAGCAGATTTGCCGTAGTTCAATACCAGATACTGGGGAATCGTTTCCAATGCTGTACGGCGCAGCGGCTTGGCATAGAACAGTCCCATGATGATGAAACTGATGCCTGAACCCAGCGTAAACCACCAGGCCGATAACCCCAGCGTGTAGGCGAGCTGTGCTGTTCCTACAGTGGCTCCGCCGCCGACGACGGTGCCGGCTATCGTACCAGCTACCAGCGTAACGCCGGCAGAACGGCCGCCCAGGCTGTAGCCTTCTGCAGACCGGACTGACCAGGCCGACCAGATGCCGATACCGATGACTAAACCAATTGTAGCAAGGATGATGATTGAATGTGATAATGAAAGCTCCATGATGTGTACATGCTCCTATTTAACATGAAATTGAAATTACTCTAAAATTGTAACAAAATTAGAAGTATATTAATAATATCTATTTAAATGAATTAATATATGTTTTTCGACTATTAAAGGAGCGGTACTATGGAATTCAGGCAATTAAAATATTTTTTGGCAGTAGCTGAAGAAGGTCTTATCGTCAAAGCGGCAGAACGGTTAAATATTACGCAGCCGCCATTGAGTCAGCAACTGTTGTCGTTGGAAGAGGAGTTGGGAACCCAACTGTTTATCCGCAGCAAGAAACATATCCAATTGACAAAGAGCGGTCAAATATTGAAACGTCGGGCTGAACAGATGATGGAACTCATGAATGCTGCCGTAAATGAAATCCAGGAAGCGGATACCGGCGTGTGCGGACGCTTGTCCATAGGCGTCATCACTTCTTTTGGCGTCGGATTGCTGCCTGGACAGATTGCCAGCTTCCACGAACGTTATCCGAATGTGACATTTGATTTGCACCAGGGCGATACGCAAAAGATTATGGAACTCCTGCAAATCGGCATCATTGAATTGGGATTGGTGCGGGCTCCTTTCAATATGGAGGTCTTCGATTTTAAGTTGTTGCCACAAGAAGAAATGGTCCTGGCGGCCAAGGCAGAACTGTTTCCCAAAGGCGCGGTGCCTATTTCATTTTCTCTGCTTGACAAACAGCCCTTATTATTGCATAATCGCCATGTCGCCATGGTGACCCAACAATGCCATATGCAGGGATTCGAGCCGTATATATTCTGTACCAGCGACGATATTTTCCCTTTGTTGCGCTGGGCTGCAGCCAAATTGGGTATTGCCGTCGTTCCTGCCGCAGCGATGCAGTTTCCGGAAATCGAGAGTTGGCATTTACAGTTTCGCCACACGGATCCAGCGACGCTTACGACGACGGGAGCGCTCATATTTGTGAAACACAAATCTTTGTCTACGGCGGCGCAGCATTTTATTGCCGAATTCCATTCAAATGGAAGCAATGAACCGGTCATGGCAGCAAAACCGGACCACTAATGTGAACGTATTTATGTAAACTGAAAAGGAAAAGAAGATATGGATAATGCAAAATATATGGAAATGATACAGCGGAATCCCTATGTATTGGAGCATATTGAAAATCCGTCTGTGGAAATGAAATTATTGGCTGTCAGGCTCAATGGCCTGGTGTTGCAATTTATCGACCAGCCTACGCGGGAAATGCAGGAGTTAGCCTTGGATAATACGGGCAAAGCTATCCAATTTATTCCCAATCCGCCTTTGGATTTGCTGATCCGGGCCATCCGCAAGAGCTGGATTAATTTGGAATATATTACGGATCCACCGGACGAGTTGATTAATATAGCCATGGAACAAGCTGGCTGGGCCATCAAATACGCGAAAGAACCTGATGCAGCCATGCAGCTTACAGCTGTGCGCAAGAATTTTGACGCCATCCAATACATCGACAAGCCGTTTCCAACGGTACAAGAAGAAGCTGTTCGCAGCAATTATACGGCGTTACGCTACATCAAAAATCCCACATATCAGGCAGAATGTATTGCCGTCAAGCAAAATGAACAGGCCGTACGGCTCATCGAGCATATGGATAAGGATAAATTCCTGTCATTTTTAAAAATAAATGTCTTAGCTATAAAATATATTCCGCCCAGCATTACAGTCTCCAAAGAAGAATTAGATGACGTGTTACGATATGTCTTGAGCCAAGACGATGTGGATGAACAATATGTCAGGGATTTCATCACTTGCACTGATATTGAGCGCAATTACCATGAAATGGCTATAGACAAATTGATGTTCGTATATCAATATGGCAGTAAAAAGGCAAAAAAAATTACAGTAGATGAAAAATTAAAATTTAGATAGGTGGAAACAGCATGAATTATAATGATACTTTTAAAAGCGTGGAATTAGTGTTAGCGGCTGGTGAAGTACCTTTGTTGGTCGGCGGTACGGGCATCGGCAAGACGGCCTTGGCAGCTGAAATGGCCTGTGAAAATGACTGGAGCCTAATTACGATTGATGGTAATCTCCTGAAAGAAGGCGAAATAGGCGGCCTGCCTACAGTAGAAAATCATACGACAGTCTATGCCGTCCATCATAAGCTGCGGAAGATCGATGAAGAATTGGCCAAGGGCAAGACGGTGTTGCTATTCATCGATGAAATTAACCGTTGCGAACATGCAGTACAACAGGAATTAATGAACCTCATCTTAAACAGGGAAATCAATGGTTATAAACTGCAGGATGCTGTAAAGATCATTGCGGCCATGAATCCGGCTGACACGTTCGATTATCAGACCGTGGATATGGATGCCGCCCAGGAAAATCGATTCGTCTGGCTGTATATGGAACCGGATTATCTCCAATGGCTCGATTGGGCTGCTGAAGCTGGTATCGAATCCAAAGTCATGGAGTTTATTTCTACATTTCCGGAATATCTCTGTTACCATAACGATGACGATATCAGCGCCACGCCGCGGAGCTACGAACGGATTTCGGGTTTGTATCGTATTTATGAACAACAGAAGAGCTCCGTATCACGCAGTATTTTCTTTAATGTTGTCCGGGGTAATGTAGGAAAATTGATTGCCGAAGAATTCGTAAATTTTGTCGAATCGGATGCTCGTCCCCTGATTTCTTACGAGGAAGTCTTTGCCGGTGAGCAACTGGATCCGGCTCTTGCGCAAAAGGTCTCTGATGAAACGCACACGCGCTTGTATCTGACGGCAAAAAATATTCTGCGGCAGCTGGAACAGGATGTAACCAGCGGCGCAGAAAATCCCGATAAGGCCATAGAACGGCTGGTGGAATTTTTAAAACTGTATCCCGTCGACTTGATGGTCGGCATCATGAAGGATATGCGCAGTCGGAATTCATCGGTATATAAGTATGCCTTGGAAAACGAACAGTTCGTCGATGCCTACTTTACATCATACCGTTCAATCAGGTGATATCATTGACAACGAATTTAGCAGTAGAAGCTATTCAGCTTTTTCAAGAAACGTGCGCTCTCATCGATGACTACATCAAGCAGAGCGGCGATGATAACCCGTCGTCCCTGCCAGTCAGCCAGGAATATAAACAGCGGGTATTCCAGTTCATCGATAAGGTCAATTTAGGACTGATGGAAGACAAAGATAATTTTTATGGATATTTTTTATTCCAAATGGAAAAAGAAATCCGTTTCGATATCAGCAGCCCGACGGCCGTGAATTTCCGAGGTGCCCGCTATGTCATTTATTTTAACCCGGTCATATTTTTACCTCTGGATATAGCACAAATGGAAAGCTCTATCAAGCATGAAATCCTTCATGTCGTGTCCCTACATCTATTGCGGGCGAAGGATTTGCGGGATAATTACAGCAAGCTGGCCCTGAACCTGGCCATGGATATCGTCGTCAACACATATCTGCAGCCGCTGCCGCCTGATGCGTCATCCCTCGACAGAGTGAAAATCCAGTACAGCGTATATCTGCCGCCTTTTGAAACATTGGAATATTATGCCGAGGAAATCCAAAAGGCGTTGGATGCCCGGGCAAAAAATCAGGAGCTATCCAGCATTGAAGAATCGCTTCCAGATCCGGATCAGATCCGTACCGACTTCGACCCAATGACGACACATGATATATGGGAGGAATCGGACGAGATAGATGACCAGACGCTTACGAAATTCACAGAGAAATTCGTAGCTAACGCTGATAAGGGTGAAGTGTCGTATTATCTGAAAAGCATGATAGCCGCGTTAAAAGACAGCAAAAATGAATTGCCCTGGCACTGGTATTTGAAAAAATTGGTTGGTTCTGTTACGAGCGAGCATAAAAAAACGACGACCCGCAGGAATCGCAGACAGCCGGAACGGCTGGATTTACCGGGACGTTTAAGGAATTATAAGGCTAAATTGTTCATTGCCCTGGATATCAGCGGCAGCATTAGCGATTCTGAATTTACGCAGGCCATGAAGGAAGTTTTACAAATCGTGCGGTGCTATAAACATGAAATTACGATTATTGAATGTGATAATGTTATCCGCAGGACCTATAGTGTAGAGTCGATGCAGGATGTACAAGATCGGCCTACGGTACGCGGCGGTACTGCTTTTTCACCGGTCATCGAATTCGCCAACAGCCAGAAAATCGATTTGCTCGTATACTTTACAGATGGTAAAGGCGAGGACAGGTTACAGGTCATACCGAAAGGGTATAAGATTTTATGGATCATATCCGGTCAAGGGGATGAACTATCACTACAGGAATCATATGGTGTAGTCAAAAAACTAAATCCCTTGAAAAGCCCCGATACGATTCTGGATTCCTACGATGTGGAAAAAGGCGGTTATTCAATGAACAAACAAGAAGAGATGAGTCTGGATATGGATTGATTAATATGTTATTGTTTGATTTTGATTTCTAAGGTGATTTGTGATGAATCGCTAACTTACAATATGTGGGTTAGCGATTTTTTTTAGCTTACTCGTAGTATTCATGACACATCGAGGAGAAAAAACAATTGCAACAAATACAAAAAATAATTATAATAAAATAAAAGTAATGTATGTAAATTCATCTGCTTTATCAAGTGTCGTGACGGTATGGAGATTTTCAAACTCGTATTCAGTTGATGTTTCAGTAGTTGAAGAAATCGAAAATTGTTGGATTATCTGGAGTTTTGGAGGACTCAAATGAAAATATTATGGAGAAGACATCCAATGAGTGGCGCTTGCTTGACAATAGTACATTTGATTTGCATTTTTTGTCTATGTTTCATTTGTCTACCCAGTGAACTACGTGCAGAAAATTATAATGGGTCAAAAGTGGTGCGCGTTGGATATTTTGAAGATAATGACGGATTCCAATCTGGCTTTAGCGATCAAGTTCCGAAATCTGGATATGCATATGAATACTACCAGGAATTATCTAAATATACGGGATGGACCTATTTATATGTATATGGGAGTTGGAGCGATATATACAAAAAATTGGAAAATGGTGATGTTGATATCATGGCAGGCATGTCAAAGTTGGATGATCGTCTGCCATATATGGATTTTCCGGATACGCCAATGGGTGTGGAAAGCTATTATATTTTTGTTCCAGCGACTGACACTACGGTTCATTCAAATGATCCGGCTACTTTGAATGGCTTGCGTATCGGGGTCAATGATCATAGTTACATGTTGGAGCTGAGTAAAAAATTTGTTGCTGACCATCATTTGGACTGTCGTGTTATTCCGTATGGTGGCACATCGGAACGTATGGCCGCTCTGGCCAACGGGGAAATTGATGGTATTGTAACTGTGGATAACTATACTGTTAGTAATTTGAAGCCTACTTTTAAGATTGGCGCATCGGATTATTATTTTGCCGTCAATCGCCAACGCCCGGATATATTACGAGAATTAAATGAGGCACAGAATAAAATCCTTTCAGCGGCTCCGTATTACACGTCATCGTTGCAAAAAAAATATTTTGGTACAAGTATTGTCCGTGAAGCGCTTTTAGATGAGGAGCGTGACTGGCTCCATCGTCATCCTTTGTTGAAGATGGGATATTTAAAAGATGCTTTGCCCTATTGTGGGATTGACCCTAAGACGAGCGAATTGACAGGATTGCTGAAAGCTATTCTTCCGGAAATCCAGGTATTTATGGGCGTTACGTTGCAGCCAGTGGGTTATGACTCCGTGACGGATCTCGCTGCTGCCTTGAATAAAGGGGAAATCGACATTATATTCCCAGCGTATGGTGATATATGGAGTGCAGAAAATCAGGATTACGTCCTGACATCTCCTATTACCAGTGATCGCATAGTTGTCCTCTATAAAGGGGTGTTCCAAGAGTCGATTTACAATCGCATAGCCGTATCTGAACAAAGTGCTGCCCAGTCCTTCTTCGTCAGTATGAATTATCCAGAGGCGAGACAAGTCCGCTGCGAAAATTTTAAAGCCGGCATCGCTATGCTTACTTCTGGTCAGGCTGACAGTATGTTGCTCAGCAGCAATATTTATAATCGGTATTTCACAGAATATGGACCATTTTCTGATTTGCATATGGCTTCTCAAGGTTCTACTGTTAATTATTGCTTTGCCGTACGGCGCGGCAATACGATTCTCTATTCTATTTTCAATAAATCTTTAAGCTCTGTGGATCCGGCAAAAATCAACAATGCTATTATTCAATATGCCAATGTCGAAACGCAGTATTCACTGAAAAAGTTCTTTGAACATAATGCTGCCTATGTCCTGTTATTTTTTAGCGGCTTACTGCTTCTTTTTATTGTGTTTTTTATTAGCTATCGCCATAAAACCCGATCGAATCAAGTGCGTCTCAGCGATGCCTATCAAGCTGCCAGAAATGCGGCGCGGGCAAAGAATGATTTCCTTTCGACGATGAGTCATGATATGCGTACGCCCATGAATGCCATTATCAATCTGACGACATTGGCCCGTCATGATATGGATGTTCCCGGTAAACTGGCGGATGATCTGGACAAAATCGATACGGCCAATAAATTTTTGCTGGGGCTGATCAATGATATATTGGATATGTCTAAAATCGAAAGCGGCCATATCGAGTTAAAGCCGGTTGTATGTACATTGGATAAGTTTGAGTTGTATATCCAAAGTGTTATTCAGCCATTATGCGACAGCAAGCATGTGCAATTTCAATGGCAGATAAGCAGAGGTGCGCTGGCCGTATACGTGGACGAGGTGCGGTTCAATCAAATATTTTTTAATATATTGTCCAATGCGGTAAAGTATTCCAATCCTGGCTCGACCGTATCGCTGCGAATGGAAAATGACTGTATAGAAGACGGCGTTTTTCATGTAGATTATGTATTTGAAGATCATGGCATCGGCATGAGTGATGCTTTTCAAAAAAAATTATTCCAGCCTTTTGAACGTGAAAATAGCGGCGATGCCCGCATGGGTACTGGCCTGGGCCTGGCGATCACCAAGCGGATTATCGATGAAATGGGTGGCTCGATCCGTATTGCCAGTACAATAGGAAAAGGTACTACGGTCACCGTACATCTCGACTTGCCGATTCCTACGCCGGAGCAGGTAGGTGAAGCACGACAGAAGGAAACAGCTACGACGCGCTCTCCCTTCGTGTACAATTTTGCCGGGCGCCATGTGTTGGTAGTGGAGGATCATCCGCTCAATCGTGAAATTATTTTGCGGATTCTGGAAGAATGTGGATTTTCTGTCGATATCGCTGAAAATGGCCAGCAGGCAGTCGATGTATTTTCGAACAAACCGATATATTATTTTGATGCGATTTTGATGGATGTACGCATGCCTGTAATGAGCGGCCTGGAAGCGACTCAGAAAATCCGGTCTCTTGCACGTCCTGATGCCTCGTCCGTGGTCATCATCGCCATGACGGCCGAAGCGTTTGAAGAAAATAAAAAGGAAACGCTTTCAGCAGGAATGAATGAACATTTATCAAAGCCCATTGATTCACAGCTCCTTTTGGCTACATTGCAGCGGCTCATGCCGTGAGATATATGGAAGATAAATGATTCATTCACAAAAACACATGGCAGTCTATTTCTAAGTCGCGATGCATTTTTAATTGCACAGAGATACTATTTGTGTTGTTGTAGCGCAAAATATAAAATATATAGTATAATAAACTAATAAATTTATTTTTTTGTCTTGAGAGGTATATGCTCTAGGAGGACGACAGCATGAGTCCTATTTCGTACAATGATGCCAGTATATTCGATATACTAGATGAACAAGTCTACATCATCGATGTAAATTCCTATGAATTACTGTTCATGAATAAGACGTTATGTCGTGAATTCAATATTCAGCAATATGAAGGCAGACGTTGCTATCAGGTCTTGCAGGGCTTAGAAAAACCGTGCAGTTTTTGTAATATGGATACATTGCGCAAATCTCAGGCACCATGTGAACAGAAGGTGTACAATCCAATTGTACATAAGTATTTTCAGTTAAAAGATTCGCTCATCACCTTTCGTAATCATGAAGCCCGATTAGAAATCGCATTTGAGATTACGGCATATGAACATCAAAAACAGGAACTGCAAAATGCCATGGAAGCAGAAGAATTTTTGAAGCAGTGTATCCAGGTACTGGATAGTTCCCGAAATTTCCCTGAAGCCCTCCAATTAGTATTAGCCAAAATCGGAAGATATTTAGGTGCTGACCGGTCCTATGTTTTTAAATTGGACCACGAGAAACTATATAATACGTATGAGTGGTGCAAAGAGGGTGTGCACTCAGAAAAAGATAATTTGCAAGAGATCGACGTTGCCGTGATCGATCGCTGGATGGACAAGTTCTTGTGTCATGAAAGTGTCGTCATAACTGATATCGAAACGATACGGGAAACACAACCCGTTGAATATGCCATAATGAGTCGGCAAAATATCCGTACATATGTGACGACTCCCATTGAAATGAATAATGCTATTGTCGGATTTATTGGCGTCGATAATCCTGAAATGGAAAAGATACGTAATATTGGTCCGCTCCTCATTTCACTTTCCTATTTCCTGACGGCTTCGTATTTAAATTTCAATAGCTATCAAGCCTTGGAACGGCAAAAGAATGTTCTGGAAGAGACGATAGAACATATCCCGGCAGGCCTCTGCATATTTCAAAAAATCAATGGACAGATTCAATCTGTAGCGGCCAATCCGTATTATGCTGAAATGTTGGGCGTGCCGCAAGATGAAGTCCCTGGGCGTACGTGGGAGTATTTTGAACAGATGATCCATCCAGATGACCGCAACCGGCATTTTGAGGAGACAATTTCTAATTTAGATCATAATCATAGGACGCAAGGGACGTACCGCATATATAATAGAAAATTACACAGGTATTTATGGTTGCATTTAGAAGGCAGGTTGGCGTGGCAAGGTGATGGCAAAGAACTAGCCTATTATTGTTACACAGATGTGACTACACAGAAAGAATCGGAGGATGAGCTCAAGAAGCAGCGTGAAGAGCAGTATCACCGTTCATTCCAGGAATTGATGATAACAAATCCATTGTCTTTGGGAACCGTACGTGTAGATTTGACTCATAATGTATGTAAGGAGATTCACGGAAATGTTTGCTATATAAAAGAAATTGTTATGGGCTGTACTTTTGACACGCTAATCGGATGTATGCTCAAGCTTATACCCGATGCAGGTGACCGCGCTGCTTTTTGCAGTACATTTGATCGGAAGCGGCTGCTGCAGGCATTCCAAAGGGGACGAACGGATTGTTACCTTCAGTATCGATGCCAGTATCTCAATGGAACCGTGCACTGGATCGAGACGTATCTGCATATGGTGCAAAACCCATATAATGGCGCAATCGAGGCAGTAACGTACACTGAAAATATTGATGACAAGGTGCGGGAACAGAAGTTATTGCAGCGCGTTGTCGATGAAATGTATGATTATGTAGGCGTAATACATATTGCCGAGGAAACCTTAGAATTTGGCCATGTAGGGTTTCGTATGCAGGATCGTCTGGATTCATTACATCTGGATAAACATATTATTTTTCCCTATGACTCACTCTGCATTCGTGCCAAAGAATGGATTCTCCCGCAGGATTGGGAACAGATTTCACCTTGTTTTGCTATTCCCTATCTGCAGCAGCAACTGGCTTGTCATAAGACGTTCCAGAAAAATGTCCGGGGACGCATGAAGGACGGTTCTCTCGTATGTAAGCAGTTACGCTATTCTTATCTGGATGAATCACGGCAGATGATACTTGTAGAACAGATAGATATCAGTGAACTTTATCTGGACCAGCAAGAACGGTTGCAGAAGGAAAAACTGCTAAGCCAGGAAGCGACGAGAGCCAATCAATTGAAATCGGAATTCTTGTCGAATGTCAGCCATGATATGCGTACGCCTTTGAATGGTATCTTAGGCTATGCAAAGTTGGCCAGGGAGGGAAATGATGTACAGGTCATACGAGATTATCTGGAGAAAATAAACGAATCGGGCACTATACTGCATCAGTTGATTGATGATATGTTGGATTTGAATAAAATCGAAAATGGCAGCGTCACATTGAATTTGCAGCCTATGGACTGTCATGTCCTATTTTCGCGGATCGAGGCGGCAGTGCGTCCGGCTATGGATGATAAAGAGTTACAGTTTTTTTTGGATTGCAGCGGTGCTGCCATGGTACAAGTCCAGGCAGATATCTTGCGCTTGGAACAGATTTTCATAAATCTGTTGTCTAATGCAATCAAGTTTACGCCTCGCGGTGGCCGTGTCGAATGTATTATGGAATGTCAGAACCAGGATGAAACGTATGTCTATGATAAAATATCCGTCAAGGACACGGGCATCGGCATGAGTCCGGAATTTCTACCCAAAATTTTTGAACCATTATCGCAGGAACGCAATGAAAAAAATTCCCATATTGGCGGTTCCGGCTTAGGTCTGACCATTGCAAAACAGTTTATTGAACTGATGGGAGGACGCATTGAGGTCCAAAGTGTTTTAGGTGAAGGTACGCGGTTCTATGTATATTTGGCATTTGAGAAGGTACGTCAGACGGCAGTGACGCCGCAGGCGCCTGTATCGAGGAATTTAAAAGGGAGACGCGTTCTTTTATGCGAAGATAACGAATTGAATACGGAAATAGCCCAGATGATCTTACAAAGCCAGGGTATAGATGTCGTGTGTGCTGCTCACGGTCAGGAAGGTGTGAAAATTTTTGCGCAATCCCAAGAATTCTCCATTGATGTCATCTTGATGGATTTGCGTATGCCTGTCATGGATGGTTATGATGCGGCCAAGACTATCCGCAAGCTGAAGCGCCGCGATGCCCAAACGGTACCTATTATTGCCGTATCTGCCGATGCCTTTGACAGCGATATAAAGCGTTGCCTGGATTGCGGTATGAATGACCATGTAGCAAAACCCATCAATACGGAAGAATTGTACTTTAAATTGGAGCAGTGTTGTCAAGCCAGCCGGCCCGTAGGGAGTGCATAGCATCAACGCTGGGAATAATGATTCCTGCAGCTTTTCATAGAGCCGCAGGAATTTTTTTGAGAGATATGCAATTTCCTTGCGAACAGAAGATGACGGAAATATATTATTTTGCTATAATGTACCTGATATTATTTTTATTCAAGATGTCTTGTTTCGCATATTATTATACGGCAGGCTTTGCTGGCTGATTGGAAATGAGTATCGGATAATCGGCCTGCATGAGGAAGAGAGGATTCTTACATGCTTTATTATGAGATGTTTGAAAACCATCCAGGGGATGCTCCTGCACTGATTCAAAATAATCGGATAACGACGTACGACCAATTTCGCCAATGGATCGATACATGGGCTGCATATTTGCAATCGTTGGGATTGCAAAAGGGCGAACGAGTTGGCCTGTTCAGTAAAAACTGCAGTGAATTTTTGGTGGCCTATTTTGCAGTAATCAAAGCCGGCGGAATTGTCGTGCCGTTCAATTTCCAGTTGGCTATGCCTGAAGTAGCCTACATCGTCAAAGATGCGGGTTTGCGTTTCCTCATTGCTCGCCAGCCTTTGCCTTTGGAGGAATCGCTGGCAGCAATCCAATACGATGGGGAACTGCGCCAGATTTCGTTTGACGAAATGGATGGCGGCACAGATAGGGATTATGTGGACACTGGCTTGAAAGAAACCGATACATGTACGATCATATTTACTTCCGGTACGACAGGCAAGCCCAAGGGGGCAATGCTGAACCACAAGAATCTCATACAAAATACGCGGGATATCCATGAGGTACTCGAAACCTATGAAGGCGATCGGGTACTTTGTGTGCTGCCCATGTTCCACTGCTTTGCCTGGACTACTTCTGTTTCAGCACCATTGTATTTAGGTGGCTGTATCGTAATTGAAGAAAATTATACATTGGAACAGACGGTGGAGCTCATCGATACGTACAAGGTACAGGAGTTCTTTGGCGTGCCCACGATGATCCAGATGTTCCTGACCTTGCCCAATGCGGATCGGTTGCGTTCTGTCCGCTTTTTTGTCAGCGGCGGCGCTCCTTTGCCACGGAAGCTGGCAGACGATTTTCAAGAGAAATTTGGTAAACCCGTCCAAGAAGGATATGGCCTTTCGGAAGCATCTCCCGTTGTCTCCGTCAATCCGCCTCAAAAGATAAAGGTAGGTTCCATCGGTCGACCGTTGCCCAGCGTAGAGACCCAGATACGGGATAAAGAAGAGCATATCGTTCCTCCTGGAACAATCGGGGAGTTATGCGTCAAAGGGCTGAATGTCATGTCCGGATATTTGAACCGGCCCTTGGATACGGCCGAAGCGTTGCGCGGCGGCTGGCTCCATACGGGGGATCTGGCTTATGAAGATGAAGAAGGGTATATTTTCATCGTCGATCGTTTGAAGGATATGATTATCACGGCCGGGGAGAATGTTTATCCGCGGGAAATCGAAGAGGTTTTGTATCATCATCCGGCTATTCAGGAAGTCGCTGTCATCGGTGTCCCTGATCAACTGCGCGGTCAGGCCATTGCGGCTTACGTCGTCCTCAAGGAGGGACGCACGGCGACGCAGCCGGAGCTGCGTAAATTTATCCGCGGCAAGGTTGCTAATTATAAATTGCCAAAATATTTCGGTTTTCTCGATCAGCTGCCAAAAAATAAGACTGGAAAGGTCTTAAAAACAGATTTGCGGCGCTGGGGAATGGAACGTTTCAATGCAGCCGATTCTGCTGGCAGTGTTCATAGGCGACAAAAAAATGGACGCCATCCTAAGGCCGCACGGAAACCGTAAATAGCAAAAATCAATGTAAGCCGCCTGGATGCATGTCGGGCGGCTTTGTTATGAGTTGATTTTGTAAAATGTAACCGGCCTGTAGTATCGTCTCCCTGGGATGTGGTATACTTGTTACAGTAAAATAAAGCCTGAGATAGTAGTGATTGAGTGCAGCAGGAAAGCGATGATATTATGATTGATTCGGCGAGAAAAAAGTATACGTTGCTGGCATTGTTCATGTCGGCTTCACTGATTGTCAGCGGCTGCGGCAGCAACTCCGATGTATCTAAACCGGCATCATCGACGGCTGCGCAACAGGCGGAAGCATCGGACCAGGATGATAAATTAGTGGATGATGAAGGAAAAGAATTCACTATGACCGAGAATGATGACGGTACGGAAACGATGACCTATGAAGATGGGGATTCGGTCACATTTGAAGATCAAGGTGATCAGCAGTATCGATACGTATCGGGCAATTCCAACCTGCTGCCCCGCTTGGGAGTAGCGTATCTGTTATGGCACAACAGCAGGCGGACATCGAATAATTTGCGGAGCCAGAGCGCTGCCTATAGAGATAAGCAGAATCAGAACGATGCTAATACAGGGACTTCCGGCGGTGGCGCCGTTGTCAGCGGCGGCCGCTCGCATTCGGCTGTTTCCTCTGACCAGACGACTAGAAAATCTGGATCGGCCAGTGTGTCTTCCCATAAAGGTTTTGGTTCAGCCGGTGCTAGGAGTGGTGCGTCATGAGTTTCATTAGACAAGCTTCATCAGGACATACTTATATCGATGAGCTGGATACATCTATATTTCCATTTATTGCCTATGAAGGGTATGAGGACCGCTATCCGGCCCGGACAATACTGGAACGACCCGACGAATTTTATGCGGAACTGCGCCAGGCATCACTGCGGTTGTTCGAAATATTTTGCAGGACTGTAAAGGTGTTCCAGCAATGCCCCGATGATTTCATGGAGCTTATGGACATCCCGCAGGAGCTGCGCCCCTTCCTACATATTCCCAATCCCTTGGGCATCCCGACATTTCTGTCCCGGTTTGATTTCATCCTTGACCAGTATGGCCGTTTCAAGGTCATAGAAATCAATGCCGATACGCCCTGTGCCATCGTCGAGGCCTATTACGGCAATGGCGTAGCGGCTGCCTTCTCGCAGCGGCGCGATCCCAACGAGGGACAATGCCGGGATTTGCAGAAGCTGCTGCAAGAGATACGTAGGGCCTATCCAGAAGGGCCATTTACGTTTAGCTGTTTTCATGACTACATCGAAGACTATGCTACGACGATGTTCCTCAAGAAGTGTGCGCCTCCTGGCGTACCGCCATACACGGAGCAGCCCGTTCCCCGCTTCGTATCTTTTTATGATTTGGCTGTCTCTGATGAAGGGGTATTGCTGCCATCCGGCGCATACGCCGGCATTTTATACCGGCTCCATCCATTGGAATTACTGATTAATGAAATAGGGGATGACGGCTATCCTTTAGGAAAGAAAGTATTGGAATTGTATAAACAGGGCAAAGTAGGCCTGTTCAATCCGCCGGAGTCCATTATCATGCAATCCAAAGGGTTTCAGGCGCTCGTGTGGGCGTTATACGAGACGGCGGATTTCTTTTCGCCAGAGGAGAGGGATACGATTGCCAATTATATGGTGCCGTCTTTTTTTGAGGAAGACCGGGGACGATTGACGGGGCTTCCTTACATACGCAAACCTATTTGGGGGCGCGAAGGCAATGGTATGGCCGTATACGATGCGGCCGGCCGGTTGGAAACGAGCAAGGTGTTGCAGACTCCCAATGAAGTAGTAGAGCGTCCCAGCCAGGCCAGCCTGTACCAGCAATTTGTCGAAAGTAATGCTGTATCCATAGAAACGGACAGCGGCTTCCAACAGGGCTATCTGACGTATAGCTGTTTTATGACAGGCAAATCTCCTTCAGCGGTATATTGCCGTTTTTCACCTGATAAGATTGCCGGCGTAGAAGCCTATTGGGTACCTTTGGTTTGCCGTTGAATATAGATGTGAAGAAGGAATATAGAATGAACATTATTGATGCACATTTTCATTTTTGTGATTGGCCTGATTTTGACCGTATTGCCCTTGCGGCAGGCCATGTGAATTCGGCGGAGCATTTACAGGAGCAGTATGCCCGCCTGCATATAGTACATGGCGTCGTCATGGGCAACAGGACTCTGGCCTTGGAACAACATCAGTATCCACCATTTATGAGCTATTGCATCGGTTTGGACAGTACCTGTTTTGATGCGGCCGGTATCCATCAGCAGGTGAGTCAGGTGGAATTGCATTTGCAGCGGAAAAATTGTGTAGGCATAAAGCTGTATCCTGGGTATAATCACTTTTATGTCTATGATGATATAGTAGAACCATTTTATGAGTTAGCAGCCAAGTATCATAAACCAGTGGCTATCCATACGGGCTTGACGGCTACTAGCGATGCCTTGCTGAAGTACAGCCATCCCCTGACGTTGGATGAAGCTGCGGTCCGCCATCCGGAAGTGCAATTCATCATGTGCCATATAGGAAATCCGTTTTTGCAGGATGCCATTGCTGTTCTGGAAAAGAATCAAAACGTGGCTGTCGACCTGTCGGGGTTGTTGGAAGGCAAGATAGCAGACTTGGATACATTTTTTCATCAGCAGCGAGGCTATTTGGGCATGCTGCGGGACTGGCTCTTGTACCTCAACCGCTATGACAGCATCATGTTTGGTACAGATTGGCCCTTGGCAAATTTGGAAGACTACATCGCTTTTGTGAAGCATATAATCCCTGAGGAACACTGGCAAAGCGTGTTTTTTGATAATGCCAACCGCATCTATCAACTAGAGCTATAATTCAATGATAGATGTATTTTTACAGTAGATGGAGGAGGGCTGGAATCAATGAAAAAATTGTTATTTGTCAATTCGTGCATCAGCACCAATAAACCTTCCCGGACGAAGTTGCTTTGTGACGCTTATTTGGAGAGATTTGATCAGGCTGAATGGGATGTAGAAGAAGTGGTTTTGGAACAGCTCCCACTGTCACCATTTACTCCGGAAATGCTGCAAGCGCGTAATGACTGCGTGGCTCGGCGGGATTTTTCTGACGATTGCTTTGCCTTGGCCCGAGCATTTGCCAATGCTGATTTTATCGTCATCGGAGCGCCTTATTGGGATTTATCATTCCCATCGTGGCTTAAGCTTTATATAGAACATATCATGGTGACCTATTTGACGTTTGCTTATACGGCATCTGGTGTCCATGGTCTGTGCAAGGCTGAAAAACTGGTCTATATCACGACGGTCGGTGGTTATATCCAGGATGAGGATTGGGGCTATGGTTATATCCGGGGCATAGCTCATATGTTGGGTATAACGGACACACAGCAATTCACGGCCCAGGGACTGGACATCGTCGGCATGGATGCTCAGGCTATTTTAGCGGATGCCCTGGAACAGGTCCGGCGAGGCTGATGCCATGGATGATGTCGTGTTTCATCCCATCGGGATTATCCACACGCCTTTTACGGAGTTGGAGCATACGCCCAAGTCATGGCGAGAAAATCAGATGACTCGTTGTGAACTTTGTATTGATCCAGCTTATTGGGAAGGGCTGGCTGACGTACGGCCAGGTGAGCGCTACCAAATCGTCTTTTATTTTCATCGGGCCAGGGGCAGCCGGCTGACAGTCTGTGTCCGTGGTACGGGACCGCTGCGAGGCGTATTCTCTACGCATTCACCGGAACGGCCTAATGGCATTGGCATTTCTGTCATTACGGTGACGGATATTTCTGATGGTACGATTGGTTTCACCGGTGCCGACATGCTCGATGGTACACCGGTTCTGGATCTGAAACCTTGGTTTGAGGGAATGTGAAGGACAGCAGCATACATTGTAGATATATTTTAGAGGGGGCAATTACAAAGTGCAGAGGTTCGTACCTTTGCGATTTGCCAGAAGGGAATGTGGACATGGATAATTTAGGTGAATTTTCTGATCAATATTTGAAGTATTTAGCGCTTCTTGCCAAGGAGTACCCTACGACGCAGGCGACCTACACGGAAATCATCAACCTGCAGGCCATTACCAATCTGCCTAAAGGGACGGAACATTTCATGAGTGATTTACACGGTGAATATGAAGCGTTTTTCCATATCTTGAATAACTGTTCCGGCGTAATCAGGGAAAAAGTGGAAATGATTTTTGACGAAATCTTGTCGCCGGCGGAACAGGCGGATTTATTGACATTGGTATATTATCCTCAGGAAAAATTATCCATGCTGCAGCGTGACCACAAGGATACGGCGGGTTGGTACAATGTGACACTGCGGCAGCTCATAGAGCTGGCAAAATTTTTGTCTTCCAAATATACCCGTTCTAAAGTGAGAAAGGCCATGCCGCTGGAATATCGTTTCATCATTGATGAATTGCTGCACGCTCAGCCTGATGAAGACAATAACCGCATGGGATATCACAAAAAAATCCTCGATTCCATTATCGAAACGGGGAGTGCCGGTGATTTTATATTCGCTTTGGCGGCATTGATCAAACGACTGGCCGTAGATCATCTGCATATCGTCGGTGATATGTTTGATCGGGGCAGTCATGCCGATAAAATTATAGATATGCTCATGCAGTACCACTCCCTGGACATCGAATGGGGCAATCACGATGTACTGTGGATGGGGGCAGCCGCTGGCAGTGAAGCCTGCATCGCCAATGTACTGCGCAATAATATACGCTATAATAACCTGGAAATACTAGAAAGCGGCTATGGTATCAGTCTGCGGAACCTGGCTCTGTTCGCCAGGGAAACGTATCACAAAGATGATGGTATCGATCCTGTGGTCAAGGCTATTTCTATCATCTTATTTAAATTGGAAGGTCAAATCATCCTGCGCCGTCCAGAATATCACATGAGTGATCGCCTGTTTTTGGATAAGATGGATTTGGAACATTCCACGGTCGACATCGATAATCAAAAATATCTGTTAAAGACAAATGATTTTCCTACTGTCGACGTTGCCGAACCGTATGCATTGTCAGAACGGGAACAACAAATCGTCACGGAACTTCAGACGGCTTTTCGCAATAGTCAGCGCCTGCAGAAGCATATCCGTTTCCTCTATTCCCAAGGCTCAATCTATCGCTGCTACAATCAAAATCTGCTGTTTCACGGCTGTGTGCCTTTGGATGCCGATGGGAATTTTGCCCAGATCATCTATCATGGCAAGGTGTACCAAGGGAAGTCCTATATGGATTATGTGGATCGGATGGCGCGCCGGGCTTATAGCAGCCGCGATGCGGAAAGCCTCGATTTCATGTGGTATCTCTGGAACGGCAATAAATCTCCTGTGACTGGCCGGGTGGTCAAGACATTCGAACGGGCGTTTGTCATCGATGAAAATACATGGAAAGAACCGCAGGATCCGTATTACACCTTCTATAAGACGGAAAAGACGTGTGCCATGATATTACATGATTTCGGCCTGTTTTCAGAACAAAGCCACATCATCAATGGCCATACGCCGGTCAAGGTCGTCAAAGGGGAAAGCCCTATCCGGGCGCATGGCAAGCTGCTGGTCATAGACGGCGGCTTCTGCCGGGCCTATCAGACGACGACAGGTATTGCCGGATATACGCTCATTTTTAATTCTCATGGTATGCGTATCAAATCGCACAAGCCTTTTGAAAGTGTCAAAAAAGTGCTGGAACAAAATGTGGATATCGATTCCATTACGGAACAGGTTGAACTGGAACCGCAGCGTGTCATGATCGGCGATACGGATAACGGCAAGAAAATCAAAGAAAAAATCCGTGATTTGAATTCTCTTTTGTTTGCCTATCGCAATGGCCTGCTACAGGAACAGTAAGAAGATGTCTGTATATTCTTTTGCTTTTTCTTGACAACTATTGATGATGATGATATACTATTTGAGTGTGAAAATAAAGCAGAAGCCATCCGCTTCTCACCTTACAAGATGTCAAAGTCACTAGGGTCGATACGGTAAATCGTACATGCGGATAGCGTTATGCTATCTGCATTTTTTTTTGGGAGGTGAAAGATTATAAGCAAGGAATTGCGTATCAATGATCAAATCAGAGCACGCGAAGTGCGCGTCGTTACCGATACGAATGAACAGATGGGTGTTATGAGTCTCCGGTCTGCGCTGCAGATTGCAGAGGAACGCCATATGGACCTGGTAGAAGTGGCTCCCAATGGAAAACCTCCAGTTTGTAGAATCATGAATTATGGTAAATACCGGTACGAACAACAGAAACGGGAAAAAGAAGCCAAGAAGAAACAAAAGGTATTGATCCTGAAGGAAGTAAAGCTTCGGCCGAATATTGAAGACCATGATTTTTATGTAAAGATGAAAGCGGCACAACGTTTTTTGGCTGAAGGAAGCAAGGTCAAGGTAACGATTATGTTCCGCGGCCGTGAAATGAGCCATCCTGAACTGGGAGAAAAGCTGTTGGTCCGGTTCGCCGAAGAGCTGAAAGAAATAGCTCGCGTCGAAAAAGAACCTAAAATCGAAGGCAGAAATATGACCATGGTCATTGCTGTCATTAAAGCTCAATGAAATAGAGGAGGAAATCTGCATTATGCCTAAAATTAAAACTCGTCGCGCTGCGGCAAAACGTTTCAATATTACCGGTAGTGGTAAATTTAAGAGAGCAAAGGCTTACAAGAGCCATATCTTGGAATCCAAATCCCCGAAGCGGAAACGGAATCTTCGTAAAGCCGCATTAGTTGCTAAACAAAATTTGGATGCAGTTCGTAAGATGTGCCCATACGCTTAATGGTTTTTAATATTGAATGATTTGGAGGAAAAAATACAATGGCTAGAATTAAAGTTGGTGTAACCGCTCATCGTCGTCATAAAAAAATCTTGAAGATGGCAAAAGGGTATCGTGGAACCCGGAGTCGTTTATTTAAAAAAGCAAATGAAACGGTAATGAAGGCGCTGTTTTATGCTCGTCGTGACCGTCGTGTCAAAAAGCGTGAATTCCGTAAATTATGGATTGCCCGTATCAATGCAGCTGCTCGTGCTAACGGTATGAGTTACAGCAGATTCATCAATGGTCTGACTAAAGCTGGTGTAGCAATTAACCGTAAAATGTTGGCTGATCTTGCCGTATGTGATGCAGCAGCATTCACGAAATTGGTAGAATTGGCAAAAGCTCAATAAGGATAAAAAAAACCGGGAGATTCCCGGTTTTTTTGTTGCCGTTTTTCAGCCCATGAGGAATGAATCCAAATCATCGGGTATGTTGTTAGACGAGCGCGTAATATAGTAGCTGTTGATTTTTGGCGGTGCAAAATCGAGCAACGGGATGGCCCGCAGCTTGCCCTGCAACAAGTCATCCTCGATAAGGCTGCGGGGCAGGAACGTGCAGCCGATGCCGTCTGCGACATATAGAGGAAGCTTCGTGCTGTTGTCTATTTCAAAGTTGAAATGATGATGGCGCGGGAACAGATCCTGGATGTAAATGCCGATGCCCTGCAGGACAAAATTGCAAAACAAATAATTCAATTTTGGCAGATCCTCTTTATAAATACCGCTGGCGTATTCTTTATTCATAGAAGATACGACGAGGACCAATGTATCCGTTCGATACAGACGGCATTCATAACCATCCTTATACAAAGGGACAAATGTAAAGATGGCATCTAGAAGGCCGTCCTGCACGTTTTGCAGCAGTGTCTGCGTATGACTGATCGTTACTTGCAGCGATAGAGCGGACTTGCTTTTTAAGTAAGTGCGCAGCTTTTTTTGTAAATGACATTCGTATACTGTGTTTGTCGTGCCTAAACGTATTTGTTGAGCATATGTCGGTGCTCCGTGGAGATCTTGCAGCGCTGTCGTCTCCAAGGCGATGAAGCGTTTGGCGTATTCCAGAAATTTCTGTCCGCCAGGAGTCAATTCGATTTGTTTATGATTACGCGTGAACAAAGGTGTCCCCACTTCAACTTCTAAATCGCGGATCCGATTTGTTACAGTCGACTGGGCTACGAACATCTGGTTTGCCGTACGAGTGAAATTTTTGATTTGGCTTAATAGTAAGAATGTGCGGATAGTTGTAGTGTCCATAAATCCTCCATTATTTGGAAAACAAATCATAATAATTAGTATAATCTATTTTACAGATTATACTAGCCTATTATATAATGATTCCAGACGAAAGACAAGAATTGTCTTCTTTGCCGTGTATAGTTTGATATTGATGATTTGTATAATTAATAGAACATGGAGTGATTAGAAAAAATGAATACGAAAACAGTTCCGTTTACCAAAAATCAGATTGAAAAGATCATTGAATCGTATCCCACGCCTTTCCACATTTACGATGAACAGGGTATCCGCAATAATGTGCGCAAATTGATCAAGGCTTTTGACTGGGTACCTGATTTCAAAGAATATTTCGCAGTCAAAGCTACGCCGAATCCGTATATCATGAAGCTGCTCAAGGAAGAAGGCGTCGGATCGGACTGCAGTTCCCTGGCAGAATTGATTTTATGTGAAAAAGTTGGGATTACTGGCCATAATATCGTTTTTTCCTCCAATGATACACCGTATGAAGAATATGCCAAGGCGTTGGAATTGGGCGCTTTGATCAATTTAGATGATATTACCGTTATCGATTATCTGGAACAGCACGGTTCGCTGCCGGATTGGATTTGTGTCCGTTATAATCCGGGTCCACTGCTCAAGAGCGGCAATGATATTATTGGCATGCCGGAAGAAGCAAAATATGGGATGACTAAAGACCAGATCATGGAAGCTTTTGACATTTGCCGTCAGAAAGGCGTCAAACATTTTGGCTTGCACACTATGGTCGTTTCTTGCGAATTGGATCCCAATGGGCTCATCAATACGGCAAAGATGATGTTCGAACTGGCTGTGGAAGTAAAACAGAAATTGGGCATCACTGTGGAATTCATTGATTTTGGCGGCGGTATCGGCGTGGCCTATAAACCGGATCAGACGCCTGTCGATTATGAAGTCGTCAGTGCAGGTATCAAGAAACACTATGACGAAATTATGGTCCCAGCAGGAATTGTAGACCTGCGCCTGGCCTTTGAATGCGGTCGTGTGATTACCGGACCGTTTGGCTATCTCGTGACGACGGCCATCCATCATAAAAATATTTGGAAGAATTATGTCGGTGTCGATGCCTGCATGGCTAACCTCATGCGTCCTGGCATGTATGGTGCTTATCATCATATTACGGTGATGGGTAAGGAAAATGCGCCGGCTGATCACGTATATGATGTGACGGGCTCATTATGTGAAAATAATGATAAGTTCGCCGTTGACCGGAAGCTGCCGGAAATCGTGGAAGGGGATATACTGGCCATCCATGATGCGGGGGCACATGGACATTCCATGGGCTTTAATTACAATGGAAAAGTACGTTCGGCAGAATTGTTATTGCATGCAGATGGTTCCGTGACCCAGATTCGTCGTGCTGAAACGTTGGATGATTTATTTGCTACACTGGATTTTTCTGATTTGTAATCTTGATTTTGGACTCCGACTGTATAATTTACGGTCGGAGCTTTTTTTATAATGAATGCTAAAACTAATATTATTTAAAATTTATAATTAAGAAAATAATAAATATATTTTTTAGAAAATTCTAATGTAACTTTCCTAATTTTTTAAACTTAGCATGGTATTATAATAGCAAATGTAACGAGTAAGGGGGGGAGTTATACAATATGCTTGATCAATTTGGCGTTTTTACAAGTTTTCAAATCGTCATGGCTATAATCCTCGTGTATTTTGGCATGCAATATCGGAAAGAGCAGCATACCGGTTTTCTGCATCTCCTAATAGTGCCGACACTCTTCTTATTTTGGAACAGTGTCCTTATCTACTATTTTTCTTCATTGTTAAGTCTGACGTTGTTATGGGATATCATTGGTTTGGGGAGCGGCCTTTTTTTGGGCACGACATTATATGGAAATGTGGACGGATTCCTGTTTTATCCGTGCAGTCGTTGTTTAAAATGCCCTAAATCTTATTCTATTATGTTGCTTATCTTTTTCAATATCATAGCTATTTTCAGCTTACAAGGCGTCGTTCTTAAATTCCCTTTGTTGATCCACTATTGGCTGTTCAATGAAGTCCTGGGTTTTTGTTCCGGTCTATCTTCTGGTGTTTTCTGGGGAGCAGCGGCCATGATGATTTATCGGGTGCGCATGGCTGACTCGGATACGAACATGCCTTTTGAAGATATTTGATTTTTCGTAAGATTTATAGGTGATACGCGCAGATTTGTGCTATACTATTTGTGTATAGCAAGGGGGAAGCGTGATGGATGGAGAAGATCGTAAACAAAAAATCTTAACAATATTATCAGATTCCAAAGCAGCAGTTACGGGGGCATCCTTGTCCCGGCAATGTGATGTGAGTCGTCAGATCATCGTTGGCGATATTGCATTGCTGCGGGCTCAGGGCCATTCCATTATTTCCACACCTAGGGGATACCAGATCGTCCATGAAGCGAACGGCGGACTTAAAGAGGTCGTTGTCTGCTGCCATGGCGTCGAACTGATGAAAGACGAATTGGAAGCTATCGTGGATAATGGTGGTATCATACACAATGTCTGTATAGAGCATGAAGTCTATGGGTATATGGAGGCGAGCTTGAAACTTCGCTCACGCCGGGACATTGCCCAATATATCGATAAGATGAAAAAATCAAAGGCTCAGCTCCTTTCAAAAATCAGTGGCGGAATCCACAGTCATCTCATTGAAACAGTAAACATGGAAGATATGGAAGCTATCAAACGGCGCTTGGATGAATTAGGTATCTTGTATAAGAATTGAACCGATAGGGGAAGCAGTGACCACATTTTGTGATCGCTGCTTTTTTGTCGAGTAAAATAAATATGCTAGTTGATTTTTTAAATCATATAGTCTATAATAAATACCTGTAAATATAAGTGTCATGACAGATGACAATAAAATATGTAAATACGGAGGTAGAAAATGATACTAGAACGATTGGAAGCGTTGCCTGTTGGGTCTTTCCACTATAAGTTGTTATTCGTTACCGGCCTGGGCTGGCTGTTTGATTCCATGGATACCGGTTTGATAGCCTTCATCTTGCCCGTGCTAGCTAAGGAATGGCAGCTGACGGCAGGACAAATGGGCTGGATTGGCAGCATTGGTTTGGTGGGTATGGCTCTGGGCGCTATTGCTGCAGGTGCTTTGGCAGACCGCATAGGCCGTAAGAAAGTTTTCACGATTACCGTGCTGTTATACAGCATTTCTACTGGGCTGTGCGCATTAGCCTGGAGTTACACATCGTTGCTCGTATTCCGGTTTCTCGTCGGTTTTGGCCTGGGCGGGGAATTACCGGTAGCGGCTACGCTCATGTCTGAATATGCGCCAGCTAAATTGCGCGGACGATTCATCGTCCTGTTAGAAAGCTTCTGGGCTGTAGGCTGGATAGCGGCGGCTTGTATAGCTTATCTCCTGATTCCTGTTTTTGGCTGGCAGATTGCATTTATTATTGGCACGTTGCCCGCGGCCTATGTATTCCTGATTCGCTTGCATATGCCGGAATCGGTACGCTACTTGTTGACCAAGGGGAAAATTTCAGAAGCTCAGGATATTGTAGCCGACTTGGAACAGCGCCTTCACGTGCCAGTACGGGCATTTGAACCGGAAGAACCTGTTTTACGGCAAGAAGTTTCTCCTTCATTATCTACCTTGTGGTCTAAACCGTTTATCATCAGGACCATCATGCTCTGGATCGTGTGGTTTGGTATCGTTTATAGCTACTATGGTATTTTCATGTGGTTGCCGTCATTGGTATATCAGCAAGGGTTCACAGTAGTGAAGACATTTGAATATGTGTTGATCATGACGCTGGCTCAATTGCCGGGATATTATTGTGCGGCTTGGCTGGTTGATGTTATTGGCAGAAAGTATACGCTTTCCTTGTTCTTGCTTTGCAGCGGTATTGCCAGCTATTTCTTCGGCCATTCTGATACGGCGGGGATGATCTTGTTGTGGGGTGCCATCATGTCATTCTTCAACCTGGGTGCCTGGGGCGTCATTTATACGTATACGCCTGAACTATATCCGACTTCCATCCGTGCTTTTGGCAGTGGCTGGGCTGCCGGCGTAGGCCGCATCGGCGGTATGGCAGCTCCGGCAATCGTAGGGGCTATGCTGGGCAATGGCTTCGGTATGGGCGGTATATTTTACATGTTTGCTTTTGTGTTAGTCGCTGTTTCTGTGGTGGTCCTGGCCTTGGGAATTGAAAGTAAGCAGAAAGAACTAGAAAACATTTCCTGAGGGACGTAACGGTATCAGGGAGCCCAGGGGAATCTATAATATCATGCAGAAGGTGCATGATGTAAAAATGAGTGATATAAAACTGTCAATACACGCTGAATTGTATTGACAGTTTATTGTTTTAGTGCTAAGATTTAACAGTCGCATGAGTTCGGAAGTCGTGAATAGAATAAGATATGATGTATTAAAATATTTTTTTTAGTTCTTGACAGATTCAGCTAATGTGATATAATGATTAAGCTGTTGAGGCGAGATGAGCAAGACGCCGATACAACGTTCCAAATTTGCTCTTGACAGATGAGAGCGAATCTGGTAAACTAATCAAGTCGTCGCGAGACGGCAATGACCTTTGAAAACTGAACAATGTAACGAACCAAATGAACGCCAGAGTGCGAGGTCTTGAGGAATCGAGACGTCAATCAAGCAAG
>Ga0163159_1000857_pt1 | contig 32887 bp, 26 predicted proteins | sample BioMet9_FD_108702 | JGI IMG/M metagenome (GOLD analysis project Ga0163159, IMG submission 108702) | Microbial communities from bioreactor (seeded with sewage sludge) at Lawrence Berkeley National Lab, California, USA - Biofuel... | ecosystem: Engineered > Bioreactor > Anaerobic > Unclassified ... | reverse complement strand
TGTCCCCTTGTAGCGGAGCGAGCGTTCGGTCAGCCGCCCTTCTCGTATGTCTGGGCGCACGATGTACTATCGGCCTACCTCAGCAACTCAACGGCGGCCTTCGCGAGCGTAGTCACAAGGGGTACCCCGGCCCACAGTCATTGTCTGCCCTGGATTCATGCCAACCTCTATGTTTGATAGCCAGCCAATTCAAGGATTAATCATGCCTGTTGGTATGAAAATGCGTTTCGCAAACCATACGTAAAAAGAGTTTTGCCTGAGATTCATGAATTTTCAGGCAAAACTCTTTTTTTCTAAGGTATATTTTATTCCCGGATATAAATATTTCCATCCAAGATACGGCGGGCAGTCCGTAATACACCGCCTTTAATGACTGTATTTCCCTTTATATCCATGATGACATCCGTAACGCCGCTGGCATGACCTAAGCGGACTTTCCGGGTTCCGACTTCGACATGGGTAAGCTCATTGACGATAGTACCTTTGAGCAATGCTGCTGCACCAGTACATATAGTGACGGTCATGGGATACGCCTTATGGACACTGCCTACAGAAATGGCGCGGACGCACAGATCCATAGTAGCTGCCGGCACGACGTTACCGTCCATGTCAGTATAGTCCTGTGGTGATGATACGATAGATATTTTAGGGACGGAGGTAGATTTCGTACGTGCTTCTTCCCAGTGTTCTACGAAACCACATTTTTGTGCGGCTATACAGCGTATCCGTTCCAGGTGTTCCATTACTTTTGTATTGCCATTTAACTCTGTCAGTTCGGTACCCTTGATGCTGAGATCGGTGGCGCGGACGAATACGACAGGATTGGAACAGTCGAGGAGCGATACCTCGATAGGGCCGTAGTCGGGGACATTAAAGGTATCTTTGCAATGTCCCGTTGGAAATAATTTTCCTGTGGCTGCTCCAGCCGGGTCTAGAAAATACATTTCAATAGGCGATCCAGTGCCGGGGACGCCTTGGATAGCAGCGTCGCCATAGACTGCTGCCTGCCCATCTTCTACGCGGACATGTTCTTCAATCAATTTGTGCGTGTTCGTGTTGAAGACACGGACTACCGTGACCGGTTCGACTGCCGGTACTAACCCTTCATCGATGGCGAAGGGCCCGATAGCAGATGAAATATTGCCACAATTGGATTTGGTATCAACATTGGCAATCTTGATATCGACTTGATAAAACGAATAATCCACATCGGCATCAGGGTGTTCCGATTTGGAAATGACCGCTATTTTACTGGTAGATGATACGGTACCGCCCATGCCATCTATTTGTTTTACATCTGGTGTTCCCATGGTCTTTAAAAAGATAGAATCCCATGCAGCCGTATTGGCAGGTAAGTCTTTCTTGTGGAAAATCACAGCCTTACTCGTTCCACCGCGCATATAGACACAAGGATATTTTTTCATTTTCATGATGGATTGTCTCCTTTATTCTAGATAAATTCATTTAGATTCTTTGCTGTAATTAATCAAGCAGCCACTCTTTATAATGCGTTTTTCTTCATCGGTCAGGGCTGTGATATACAACGTAATGGGGGTCACCGTATCGTTGATTACATAGGCCGTAATAGATTGCATATCTCCATCCAAAGCGCTCTTGATATGAGGGACGTAGATGTAATCGCCTACATCAAAGACAGGGTCTTCCTTCATTTGGAACGGAATCATACCCCAGTTGATGATATTGGAACGATACCGTTTTGTAGCATATTCACGGCAGATATTGGCTAAGCCGCCCAATACTTTTTGACAGCTGGCAGCTTGTTCACGAGCGGATCCATCTCCCGGCTTGACACAATAAATCATGCTGCCGATTTCAATATCGGTGGGTTTTATGTCATGGCCTTCATCGAGGCTGGCGATTTTAGCGTAGACGTCGTTCAGCTTGCTGTCCAAGGAACTAGGAACATTATCAGCCAGACGGGCTTTTTCGAGTTTATATACGGCTTTTGCATTACCGACGTAGGCTGGATCGCGGCGGAACAGCGTAAATTCGGCCATGCCTAAGGGATTTGAACGATAGGTAGATGTTTCACCAGAAGGAATCAGTTCATCCGTCGTCGTGACATCATCCATGATGCGGCTGCAGACCTTGAGGAGAATATGGTCTGCCAGCGGGTTCATGGCGGGCCAGTCTTTTATATTAGGACCGTATACCAGGTTTGATTCGAGCTGGTCCTTGCCAAAACCTTGGTAGACTCGTTTGGTATAAGGAGTTGCATCGAAATGGTATTCTGGAACAATGTAATCGTCGGCAAATGCCGTACCTGGTGTAAGGACGCCGCCATTCGCAGCGGTTGCAGCAATGGAACGAGCATCCATCAGTGCTACGGCAGATAATTGGCCTTTGACTGGATCAGAGCCTTCGCGATTGGGGAAGTTCCTCGTCGTATGACGTACGCTAAAACAGTTATTCCCTGGTGTATCACCGGCACCGAAACAAGGTCCGCAATATGCTGTCTTTACGATAGCCCCAGCGTTCATGAGAGCAGCAATTGCTCCCTTTTGGACAAGATCCAGATAGACCGGTTGGGATGAAGGATAGACTGATAGGGAGAAATTACCGTTGCCACAGTTGGCGTTCTGCAAAATATGTGCGGCGGCCATTACATTTATATAGTTGCCACCGGAGCAGCCAGCAATAATTCCTTGTTGCACATAGAATTTACCATTCTGGATTTTTTCCATTAAAGAAAAATGGATGTCAGGGTTGTTTGCTTTTTTTAAGGCTATTTTTTCTATGTCCTGCAAAATATCTTCTAGGTTGGCATTGAGTTCATCAATGGTGTACGTATTGCTGGGATGGAACGGCAAGGCAATCATGGATTGAATCGTGCTGAGATCGACGTAGACGATGCCATCATAATACGCAACCGGTGCTGGATTCAACTCTTTGTATTCGTCACCGCGGCCGTGGTTTTCCAGAAAAGCTTTCGTATCTTCGTCCGTACGCCAGATAGAGCTCAAACAGGCAGTTTCTGTCGTCATGACGTCAATGGCATTGCGGAAATCTGTCGGCATGGTACTGACGCCGGGCCCGACGAATTCCATGATAGTGTTTTTGACGTAGGAATTTTTGAATACAGCACCGACGATAGCTAAGGCGATATCATGCGACCCGATGCCAGGATTGGGCCGGCCTGTCAGGTATACGCCGATTACTTTTGGATAGGCTACATCATAAGTTTCGCAGAGCAGCTGTTTCACCAGTTCGCCGCCGCCTTCGCCGATAGCGACCGTTCCTAATGCTCCATAACGGGTATGGCTGTCGGAGCCGAGAATCATCTTGCCGCAGCCAGCCATGGTTTCACGCATGTATTGATGCATGACGGCCATATGAGGAGGAACAAAGATGCCACCGTATTTTTTTGCTGCAGACAGGCCGAAAATATGGTCATCTTCATTCAATGTGCCGCCAACAGCACATAATGAATTGTGACAGTTTGTCAGTACCAGCGGCATGGGAAATTTTTCCATACCCGAAGCACGAGCGGTCTGGATAATGCCGACGTAAGTGATGTCGTGGGATGTCATAGCATCAAATTTGATTTTTAACTGGTCCATATCTCCTGATGTGTTATGTGTTTTTAAAATGGAGTAGGCTATGGTTCCTTTTTTTGCTTCTTTCTTATCGATGCTGTGACCTATCCGTTGGTGCAGCTTTTCTGTTTCGTTTTCCTTGATTAGTTCGGTACCGTTGATTAAATACGCGCCGCCTTCATAGAGTTTTATCATAAGTTCTGTCTCCTTTGTAAAAAAAGTATTGTTACACTCTTAAACGTCATCAAATAGGATAGCTGTTCCAGTAAATAGTTCCTGGGAACTTCTGGATTCATTTTAGTACAAGGAAAACGTAAAATATAATTGCCTCTGTGCATTACAGCCATAACTTTGTCCAATGTCACCATGAAAGTGTATTTCTATTACATTTTTTTGTTTGAAGCTGCTGACCTCAATAGGTCATTATTGCCTTTACTGTTTTTGTGTTACAATATGATTAATGGATGATGTTCGCGAACAGGGGGAACAGAAGATGAAAGATACGGATTGGGAAATTATATATGAATTGTACCGGATTCCGAATATTACGAAAGTGGCGAATAAATTGTATATGACCCAGCCTTCGCTAACTAAACGGCTCCAAGGTATAGAAAATGAATTCCATATAAAAGTGGTCGATCGTACCCCAAAGGGCGTAAAATTCACACCTGAAGGTGTATTGTTAGCTAAACGTGCGGATAAATACATGCAGTTCATGAAAGAAACAAAAAAAGAGATGCAGTTGTATAGAGAAGATATGACCGGGACAATCCTGTTGGGTTCAGCTTATTCGTATCAAAAAGATTTCCTCAATAGCATTTTGGCTGCCTATGCTCCACAGCATCCCCATACGAATTTTGAAGTGGTCAATGAGCCGAGTAGTGCGCTGTTTCGCAAGGTTTGTGATAAAGATTTGGACGCGGCGTTTGTCCAGGGAAATTATACCGGGGCAGTGCAGCAATATCAGGTGCGGGTGTATCGCGCGTACATATTGTATAAAGAGGCAGTAGATCTGAAAGAGTTGGAGCATATGCCGATGATAGGCTATCGCTCCAACGATAAAACGCGGGAACTGTTAGAGAAATGGTGGCTGCAGCAATTTCAGCAGCTGCCAGCAACGGTCATGTCCGTGACCCATATCGATTTTGCTTGGCAGCTAGTAACGCAGGGATTGGGTTTTACCATGTGTTTTTTACCCGATACATTTAATTATCCGGGCATTACGCTGACTCCGATGTTATTGCCTGATGGGAAGCCTATTGAACGGTATACCTGGTTTGTTTGGCGGGATACGGAAGGGAATTCTGATATATTGGAAGATTTCATCGAGTACGTCAAAGGGCATGAGTCTTTAAAATAATATAAATATCTGCAACAGGATGCGAAACACCCCTGTTGTTCTCCGGCAAGTGATATGGAGAGCGACAGGGGTGCTTTATGTTATTTTTTGCATATTTATTTTCCCATTGTCCATAGTTATTGCTGACATTCCTATCTCCAATTATACGCAGTTAGTTTGCGATGATAAAATCGACTACAACAAATGCATTATCTAAAACAATACAATTAACAAGTGCGATGGAGGAGGTTTTTATCATGTCAGATAGTCAGTCTATATTGCATCAAGTTCCTTTTTCTACAGGCAGGGAGCTGCCTAAGATACATGTTCCGCCGAAGGCGTGTGATTCTCATCATCATATTTATGATCCCAATCATTTTCCCTACGATTTGAACGATGTGCGGAACCAGCCGCCGGCGACGGTAGAGTCGTATCGTCTGTTGCAGAAGCGGTTGGGTATAGAACGGAATGTCATCGTCCAGGCGTCGGCCTATGGAACGGATAATAGTTGTCTAGTCGATGCCTTGCAGCAAATGGGCCGTAAAAATACGAGAGGCATTGCTGTTTGCCATTCCGATATATCGGACGCGGGATTACAACGGTTGGCCCATGCCGGGGTTTGTGGTTTGCGCATCAATTTGGCGGCACAGTTGCAAATCAATAAAGTGGAAGAAATCGTTCCCCTGTCCGAACGGATTGCAGAGCTGGGCTGGCATATGCAATTTTGGATTAATGCAGACGATATTCCTGGATTGAAAGACATGTTCTATAAGCTTCGTTGTCCTATCGTCTTCGATCATCGCGGACATATTCCTCAACCGCAAGGAATACATCATCCGGCCTTTCAAATTATTGCTGATTTGCTCAAGACGGGCAATGCGTGGATTAAATTATCCGGCGTAAATTTTGATTCAGTCGTCGGTGATCCTACGTATGCCGATGTGGTTGCTGTTGGCCGGGCCTGGGCGGCATTAGCTCCGAATCGCATGTTGTGGGGGACTGACTGGCCTCATCCGACGTGTTATACCAAACGCATTCCTTTTCCTGATGATGCGCAGACCTTTGATTTGCTGATGCAGCAAGTGCCGGATGAACGGAATCAGTATCGGGTGCTCGTCGAAAATCCTAACGAATTGTACCATTTCGAATAAATTTATCTGCTATTTAGCGGAAAGGAGTTTCTCTTTATGAATAAAAAATTGATGGCTTTTGCCAGTGTTTTTCTAATTGGGGTACTCATTTGGGTGTTGCCTCATCCAGATGCGATTCAGCCCGCGGCATGGCAATTACTAGCAATTTTCATTGCTATTATCGTAGGGTTCATCGTTCATCCCGTACCTGTCGGGGCCATTGCTTTTATTGGCTTGACGGTAGCCGCTGCGACGAATACGTTGCAGATTACGGATGTACTCAGCGGCTTTGGTAATCCGACAGTGTGGTTGATATCCGGGGCCTTCTTCTTTTCCCGCAGTTTTCAGAAAACAGGGCTGGGACGTCGTATTTCATTCGTCCTCATCAAATTATTTGGCAGCAGTAGTTTGAAATTGCTGTATTCTATGTTGATCAGTGATTTGATCATTGCGCCAGTGACACCTTCCAATACAGCTCGGGCCGGCGGTATGTTTTTCCCCATTGTCCGCAGTTTATCCGAATCCTTTGGCTCCTATCCCGGTCCGACGGCTAAGAAAGTAGGACGTTTCTTGATTCAGGGAATGTTCCATGGGGATAATATTATTTCGGGATTATATATGACCGCAATGGCTGGTAATCCGCTTATGGTAGCCTTTGTTGGTAAGATTTCCGGTGCAGAAATTACCTGGGGCTCCTGGTTTATCGGTTCTCTGGTGCCGATGTTGGCCGCTCTTATCATTATTCCATTGTTCTTGTACTGGTTTGAGGTTCCGGAAATCAAAAAGACACCAGAAGCTAAAATGACAGCTATGCGGGAACTCGAAGCGATGGGGCCTATGAAACGAGAAGAAAAGTGGTTACTCTTCATATTCATATTGGCATTAGTATTATGGGCTACGGCGCAGTGGACGAAAATCAATGCGACGACTGTCGTTGTCATCGCCGTTTCGCTCATGCTGCTGACACACGTATTGGATTGGCCCGATGTGACCGGTGAAAAAAATGCATGGGACGTTTTGATTTGGATGGGCGGGCTCATGTGTCTGGCTGGATTCCTGAGCAAATTGGGCTTGATTCCATATTTTGCCGAACAAGCGACGCTGGTATTAGGGGGATTGAGCTGGCCCATTGCTTTGACGTTGGTATTGATCGTTTATGTATTAGTCCATTATTTCTTTGCAAGCATTGTGGCTCATATTGCGGCATTGTTTGCGGCGTTTTATGCAGTGACATTCACGTTGGGAGCCCCACCGTATTTAGCGGCTTTTTTACTCATATTCGCTACGACTTCTATGCAGAGTTTGACTCACTATTCCGTTGGTGGTGCCCCTATTTATTTTGGCGCAGGCTACATGTCGCAAGCTCGTTGGTGGCGGAACGGATTTTGTGTTACCATGCTAGATAATATCATATTTATCGGAATCGGATTGGTTTGGTTGAAAGTGTTGGGCTTTTGGTAAATCAGAGAGAGGCTTTGCCCGATTATCCTTGACATTGAGCGAACTCCAAGTGATACACTGATATCATAATTTCAGGATAGGTAGATGATTATGGTGGAGGATATGTCATGGTGTTATGGGGGAAGAGAATCTTGATTGCTTTCGCAGTGTTGTTGGGGATAGTGGCTGTCGGTGTATTGTTGTATATCCAGCAGCCGCAGTTTGGCCGGGCCCCCTCAGCGGCCCGCCTGGCTCGTATACAGGCATCACCGCATTATGTCAACGGCAAGTTTGAGTGTTTGGAGCCGGTGACGAACATCGTCGAAAACAGTCAATCGGGAGCGATGTGGGAATTTCTGTTCGGCAGTAAAGATGGTCTGGTATCAGATGAACCGGTTCCATCCCATAAAGTCGATTTGAAGTCTTTGGATCCGCAGGAGGATGTCGTCGTATGGATGGGCCATTCTTCTTTCTATATGCAGTTGAGCGGTCATCGCATCCTTGTCGATCCCGTATTCAGCAGCTACGCATCGCCTGTATCCTTTGTCAATAAGGCTTTTGCAGGCAGTAATGTGTATACGGCAGATGATATTCCCGATATCGATGTCCTCGTCATGTCCCATGACCATTGGGATCATCTGGACTATGCGACGATTATGGGATTGAAGTCGCACATCAGGACCATTGTATGCCCCTTGGGGGTAGGAGAATATTTCGAACAGTGGGGATTTACGACGGACCAAATCCATGAAGAAGATTGGGATACGGAAGTGAAGCTGGATGATGATTTTAGTATTTATGTGCTGCCGGCCCAGCATTTCTCCGGCAGGATGCTGAAACAAAATCAGACGGAATGGGCGGGTTTTGCTTTCATCACCCCGGAACGGCGCGTATTCTACAGCGGTGATGGCGGCTATGGACACCACTTTAAGGATATTGGCGCCCAATTGGGACCGTTTGATTTGGCTATCATGGAAGACGGCCAGTACAATAAAGACTGGCCCCGTATCCACATGATGCCTGAAGAAACGGCGCAGGCTTCAGAAGATGTTCAGGCCCGGACGGTGTTGCCGGTCCACAATGGAAAGTTTGCTTTGAGCCGCCATGGTTGGACGGAGCCGTATGAACGGATTACCGCGGCTAGTATAGGGAAATCCTACCGCTTATTGACTCCGGAAATCGGAGAATTAATGCATTTAGACAATCCGCAGCAAGAATTCGGTTCTTGGTGGCAGCAGTAAATTAGTTCGATTTCTAGATCTACAGACTATATCTGAGGAGACGGCGTTAGACCATAGTGATGGTCCGATGCCGTTTTTGTTTTTACCAAGTCTTACTTACGCAAAGTATGGTACAATAGTATTCATGAGGAGGGAATGTCATGAATACTATTGATTCTTTATTTTCGTTTATCCGTGAAGGAACATCACCGTTCCACGTCGTAAGAACTGCCAAATCATTGTTGCAGCAACAAGGGTTCAGGGAGTTGAATGTCAATGAGGACTGGAACATAGAACCGGGAAAAGCGTATTTTGTGACACCGTTTGATACAGTGCTGTTGGCGTTTACCGTAGGTGCTGATACCCAGGGCATGCTGCGGATTGCGGCAGCACATGTGGATTATCCCTGTCTTCGCGTCAAACCGTCGCCGGAAATCAAACAGGACGGGTATGCTAAGCTGAATATCGAAACGTATGGAGGATTGATCCTCAATACGTGGCTGGACCGTCCCTTGTCTTGTGCCGGCAAAGTCGTCGTGACCGGTAAGGATGTCTTTTCACCGAAGGCGCAGCTGATTGATTGGAAGCGTCCTTTGTTTACCATACCTAATCTGGCAATTCATATGAACCGTAAAATCAATGACGGTGTGGCTTTGAACAAGCAGGTCGATTTACTGCCTTTGGCGGGCATGGCCGATGATACGAAAAATTATTTTACGAAATGTATCGCTGATACGCTAGGCTATCCAGATAAAGATATCTTGTCCTACGATTTGACCGTGTATCCGGCAGAAGAACCGTGTGTATTAGGCTGGAAGAACGATTTGATTTCTTCTCCCCGGCTGGATAATTTGACTTCGGTCATGGCCTGCCTGCAGGGTATCCTGCGGGGACGTCGCAGCGATGGCGTGAACTGCATCGCTTTATTTGACAATGAAGAAGTGGGCAGCCGCACGAAACAGGGAGCGGCATCTGTATTGCTGACGCAGGTATTGGAACGGTGTTATGCTGCGCTGGGGTATAATCGTCAGGCCTATCTCCAGGCTCAGGCAGGCGGCTTCTTGTTGTCTATGGATGTGGCTCACGGTGTCCATCCCAATCATGACGAAAAGAGTGATGTGACAAATAAACCGGTACTCAATGGCGGCGTCGTATTGAAAATGGCGGCATCCCAGTCTTATGTAGGCGATGCCGAATCAATTGCTATCGTACGTGGTCTCTGCCGCATGAATCAGATACGGCATCAGATATTCGTCAACCGCTCCGATGAACCAGGTGGTTCGACGCTGGGTTCCATCGCCTCGACAGTGCTTCCCATGCGGGCCATGGATGTAGGTGTGCCGCTTTTGGCTATGCATTCGGCCAGGGAAACCATGGGTGCTAGTGATCAGGAAGCGCTGGAAGCGTTGACGGCCGCATTTTTTGCAGCTCATTCCTAAGCGGCTGCGCTTGGCATTATACGAGGAGGCAGCATCGTGGCAGTAACAGTACTATTTGGGACAGCAGGCAGCGGCAAGACCGCGGCCTGTTTTTCTGAAATAAAAGAATGGATACAACAAGGCGGCAAAGCCGTCTTGTTGGTACCTGACCAGGCGACGTTCGGCGTAGAGCGCCGGTTTGCAGAGTTTTTGCCGGGTAAGGGTTTTGCCGGCATGCAGGTATTGGGATTTTCCCGCTTGGCATTTCGGGTGTTTCAAGAACGAGGCAAAGAACATGTTTCCATTTCTGATTTAGCCCGCCAGATTATCCTGCAGCGCTTGCTGCGGGATCATGAAGATGAACTGACGGCTTTGCGGACGGCGGCGCGGCAGCCTAATTTTGCCCAGACGATGGGACAATTCATCTGGGAATGCCGCTCCTTCTGTATTACGCCAGAGCAGCTGCGTCAGGCTGCAGAGGGATTGGAAGGATTGGCGCTGGCCAACAAATTGAAGGATACGTCTATTTTATACGAAGGCTACAGCCGATTCCTGGAAGAACATTTTGGTAACGCCGATGATATGATGACATTGCTCGCGCAGGAAGTGGGAAATTACAGCTTTTTGCAGGGCGCCCACATTTGGATTGATGGGTTTCAGTGGTTTACGCCGCAGCAACTGGCCGTATTGCGCAAAATGGGAACAACAGCAGCCGATATGACCATAACATTGACTGCTGATCCCCAGCGGCTGCAGATGCAGCGGCGGGAAACGGCCTTGTTCCATCGATCCTATGAGGTCTATCTGCAGCTGCGTCAATTGTTTCCAGGGCTGCAGACCCGGGCAGTTCATCCTGCAACCGGATTTGGCCGGCTTAGTCAATTGCTGCAGGATTACTTTCATCCAGTTCCCAAGGCCCAAAATCAGGCCGATGCGGCTCTGGACATCATACAATGTGCCAGCCGCGATGTAGAAATCGACGCGACGGCGCGGCGCATCCTCTTGTTATGCCGCAAGGGCTATCGCTTTTCTGATATGGTCGTACTGGTGCGGACTAGTGATTTATACAATCATATAGCCGAGCGCATATTCCGGATGTATCATATTCCTTGTTTTACCGATTACCGCAGGCCTATGGTGGAACATCCGGCAGCAGAAATGATATCTGCGCTGTTGGAGGTCCTTTATGACCGATGGGCATATGAACCGCTATTCCGGCTTTTGAAGACCGATTTGTTCCCCTTGGAACGTCAAGATATCGATGTCTTGGAAAATTACTGTCTTGCCTATGGGATACAGGGCAAGCACTGGCTGCAGGAAGAGGACTGGACCTATTGGAAACACTCCTTCATCGATGAACAGCAGTCCCTCAGTCCGGCTGAGGAAGAGGCCTTGCGGCGCATCAACGACATACGCCGTGCTGTGACATGTTATATCCAGCCGCTGTTCGAACAGGCAGCGCGGCCGCAGACGGTCCGTACGTGGTGCACGATTTTGTATGATTGGCTGGTGAAGGCCGGCGTACCAGAGACACTGCGCCAGTGGAAGCTGGATGCGGATGAAGCTGGGCAGACCTTGGAAGGCAAGGAACATGAACAGGTCTGGAAACAAATCATCGTCTTGTTGGATGAACTGGTGCGGCTTTGCGGCGATGAAGAGATGGAATTGGAAGACTTTGCCCATATGGTCGAGGATGGATTGAAAGATTTGAAATTCAGCCTCATACCGCCGACGCTGGATCATGTGACGGTCACCTCGGTCGAACGGGGATATACGATGCATGGGAAAATCGTGTTCATCTGCGGCCTTAATGACGGTATATTTCCCCAGCATTGCAGTGATGAAGGCCTGCTCAGCGATGTAGAACGGCAGCGCCTCGATGCATTGGGCATCACGCTGGGGCCAGGCAGCCGGTTCCGGTCGTTCCAGGAAAAATTCTTATTCTATCTGGCTTGTACCCGAGCATCAGAGCAACTGATCCTGACGTATTCCCTGACCGATGAAAGCGGCGGCAGCATCGAGCCATCATCCTGGATCGGACAGATGTTGGAAAAAGGCTATGTAGATCAGGTACAAAAGGAAAAAGGTGCGGTCAATACGGGACAAGAGTCGTCCTATCTCGTTTCTATGCCGGCAGCACTGCAGTATTTGCCACTTATGTTACGGCCGGCCCTGGAAGAACGTCCTGTTTCAGATGTATGGTGGGCTTTATATGACTGGGCTTTGAGCCATGGCTGGCAGGACCGGACGGTGGCAGCCGTACAGGGCTTGTTCCATTGGAATGTAGCCAAGCCCTTGCCGCGTTCGCTCGTACGGGCGTTATATGCCCCAACTGGTGTATTGCGCGGCTCTGTCACCAAGTTTGAATCGTACCGCCGCTGTCCCTTTGCTTATTTTGCCCAATATGGGCTGGGTGCCGAGGAACGGCAGCAGTATACGTTTGCAGCTCCTGATTTGGGCATGCTTGTTCATGGGGCGCTGCGCATCATCGGTGAACAACTGCTGCAGGAAGGCCGGCAATGGAAAGATATCGCGGCTGATGCGGTAGAACCGTTATGCCGTGCAGCGACGGAGCAACTGGCTCCTTATGTGCGCCATGATATCCTCATGTCCAATGCGTATTTCAGCCACATCAAGGAACGCTTGATCCGCACCTTGATCCGGACAGTCCGGCGCATCTGTCGTTTTAGTTCTGTATCTCATTTTAAAACGACTTCGTTGGAACAATCCTTTGGCCGTCAAGACAGTACCTGGGAGCCACTGCAGTTTACCCTGGATGATGGCTTACAGGTTGTCATTACCGGTCAGATTGACCGTGTAGATGTGCTCTCTAATGGCAATGTGACGTATGTGGCTGTCATCGATTATAAATCGGGAAAGGTGAAACTGGATTTGCGGCAGGTCTATTCCGGATTAGAGCTGCAGTTGCTGACCTACATGTACATTGCGCTCCTCAATCTGGGGAGTGATGCTGTTCCGGCGGCGATTTTATATTGTTACGTCCGCGATGATACGGCGAAAGAATCCCGGCCTATCAGCGAAGACGAAAAAGAAGCGGCTTATTTGAAGCAAAGCAAAATGAATGGTTATTACTTGAAAAATGGGGCAGTCCTACAGGAACTGGACACGTCGCTGCAAGGATATTCGGATTACATGAATATCTTTTTGAAAAAGGATGGCACGTTCCGTTCTGACAGCACGAGCATTTTTGATGAACAGGACTGGCAATTGTTGCTGGAAATGGCGGGACAACGGCTGTATAGTACAGCTTCGGAGCTGGCATCGGGCAGCATAGCTATCCATCCGGCCTGGATACAGGGAAATGCCTCTTGTCGCTATTGTCCCTATGGCGGTATCTGCCAGTTCGACCGGCAGCTGCCTGAAAATGGGTATGCTGTCATGAATGCGATGGCGACGCAAGAGTTGATACAAAAAATCCGCGAAGAAGGGGGATATCAGGATGGCGTGGACACAAGAACAACAAGCGGCAATTGATAGCCGCGGACAAACGCTGTTACTGTCGGCAGCAGCCGGTTCCGGCAAAACGGCCGTCTTGGTAGAGCGTATTATTAAGCGCTTGCTGGATACGACGGATCCCGTCGATATTACGGAGCTTCTCGTCGTTACGTTTACGAAAGCGGCGGCGGCGGAAATGCGTGACCGCGTCGGGGCAGCTCTGGCAGAAGAACTGGCAAAACAAGATAATCCTGCCATAGAAAAGCAATTGGCACTGTTGCCGTCAGCTCATATTTCGACGTTGCATTCGTTTTGCCAGACTGTCATACGCCGTTATTTTTATACGATAGATATCGACCCGAAATTTATTGTGGCCGGTACAGAAGAATTGAATTTGCTGCGCCATAAAGTATTGGAAGGGCTGTTTTTGTCCTACTATGAAGACGAAACCAAGGCAGCCGTCTTGTACCCCGTCGTCGATATGTTGGGTACGGATCGGGGCGATGAGGCGCTGGCAGCAGCTATCGGGCGCATCTATGATTTTTCCCGCAGCATGCCTTGGCCCGAGCATTGGTTGACCAAGGCAGCGGATCTATATGATATTCCTGAAAATATGGTCATCGATGATCTTCCTTGGATCAGCCCGGTCGTACGGCAGATCCAAGCCACATTACTGGAACAAATCCGCACATATGATGAGATATTGAGACGTTTGGTGCTATTTCCAGGCTTAAAGGCCGGACAGGACCAATTAACGGAGGAATATAATGCCATGAAGATGGCATTGAGCCGTAAATCCTGGGAATCACTGGCGCGCGGTGTCAACGCAGTTTCATTTGCGACACTAAAATCGTGCAAAAAAGCTTCGGCGGAAGAAAAAGAGTACTGGTCTACTGTAAAATCGCTGCGCAGTGATGTCAAAAAGAAAATCAAAGAGCTGCAAGAACAATATTTTTCCGTCGATGCCAAGCAATGGCTGCAGGATGTACGTTCTATGAAACCGGTCATCAACGGCTTGGTCCGCCTGACTGAAGATTTTGCCAAAGCGTATGAGCAGGCAAAACGCAAAAAGGGTTGGATTGATTTCAGCGATTTAGAACATCATTGTCTGCATATTTTGCTGGCACCGGATTCTACGCCGGAACAGCCAATTCGTTCGGCGGCAGCGCAGGAATTGCAGACTTCCTTCAAAGAAGTGATGATTGACGAATACCAGGATACGAATGCCGTACAGGAACTCATTACGGCACTCATATCGGGAGAAACGAATCGCTTCATGGTCGGCGATATCAAACAAAGTATTTATCGGTTCCGCTTGGCAGATCCGACTCTGTTTTTATCAAAATATCTATCGTTTAGCAGAGATTCCGCTGCTGGCCAGCGCTGCATCGATTTGTCCAGGAATTTCCGCAGTGCTGCCAATATATTGGCGGCTGTCAACCAAGTATTCCAGTGGACCATGACCCAGGCTGCGACGGGCATGGATTACGGTGAGCGGGAACAACTGTATGCCGGTCGGTCAGACTGTACGGTAGAAAACTGGGTAGGCGGTCCTATTGAAGTACATCTGCTTGGTCCGGGCGGAGCTGGTGAAACTAAGCACAGCCAGGCAGAAGATGTAGCTGCGGCAGAGGACTCGTCAGAGCAGGAATTGACGTCTTTTGAACAGGAGTGCCTCCTCGTGGCCAAACGGCTGCGCAGCATGAAAGACAGCGGCCTGCTCATAGAGCGTAAAGACGGCACGATGGAACCATTGGCCTGGCGCCACATGGTCATTTTGATGCGTTCATTGGCAGGTAAGGCCGAGGTCATGCTGCAGGCCCTGCAGACGTTGGGAATCCCAGCCTACGCCGAGCAAAACGGCGGCTATTTCGATGCTGTTGAGGTTCAGGTCATGTTGGCGCTGCTGCGCTGTATCGACAATCCAGAACAGGATTTGCCCATGGCGGCCGTACTGAGGTCCCCTATCGTTGGTTTGTCGGAAGAGTCGCTGGCTAAACTCAAATTGTCGGGCAACGATACGTTATGGCAACATTTACCAGCCTATGTGGATAGCCTGGATGAAGGCGGGGAAAAGAAAAGATTAGCCGCGTTTTGTCAATCTCTGGATACGTGGCGTACTGTAGGGCGACGTGGCGGTGTGGCTGATTTAATACAACGGCTGTATGATGATACGGCGTATGTGCAGTATGTCAGTGGTATGGCTGGCGGAGCTGCCCGTCAGGCGAATCTGCGGGCCTTATATGACCGGGCTCGGCAGTATGAAGCTGCCGGCTATCGCGGTTTGTTCCGGTATCTGCAATTGCTCGATAAGATGCGTGACGAAGGACTTGATCTGGCGCCGGCTGATGTTTCTGGCGAAGGGGAAGACGTAGTCCGCATTATGACCATCCACAAAAGCAAAGGCTTGGAATTTCCTGTCGTCGTCGTAGCCGATGCGGGTAAACAATTCAATCGTCGTGATTTGGATGCGACGCTGCTGTTCCATCAGAACGGCGGCATCGGATTGAAATATTATGATCCATCATGGCGGTTGCTGTATCCCACGCTGGTTTGGAATAGTATCCGGGCCCAACTTTCCTGGGAGAGCAAAGCGGAGGAAGAACGTGTCTTGTATGTTGCTATGACGCGTGCCCGGGATAAGCTCATCATAACCGGCCATGTCCGTGATTTGAGTAAGAAATGGCAGATTTGGCGGCAAGCCGAAGATCCACAGCAAGCTGGTTCTTATTTGGACTGGATTATGCCGGTACTTGTCTGCCGCGACGCCTGCCTGCCGGCAGAAGCTCTCATCCGACAGGGGAAGGAAGGCACGTTTGATACGGGATTATGGCAGCTGCATATACGGTTTGGCATGAGTGAAGCCCAGGCAGAAGAACGGCCGGATGATCAGGACCGGCGGCTTGAAGCAGTTCGGTGCCATACCCTGACGGATACTGCTGTTCCAGAATGGTTGGATGAGCAATTATCCTGGCAGTATGCCTGGCCGTTGGCGGTCCAGACTCCGGCCAAGGTCTCCGTGTCAGAAATCAAACGGCAGCAGCAACTGCTCCGGGATGAGGTGTTGCAGGAGGATGTGCAACTGGCCCAGCCCATCGAGGGAATCCAAGATGATAACGATATTTTTTCCCGTATACCACCTTGGCTTGAAGCGGAACAAGAAACGGAAGGCGGCGCCAAACGAGGTACTGTACTGCATAAGGTGATGCAGTACGTCGCATTGCAACCGGCAGTGACTGCAGCCAATTTGACAGGGCAATTAGTACAATGGCAGGCCGATGGTTTGTTTATGCCTGATGAGGTAAAACTGGTGCGTATTCCTGCCGTATTGGCATTTTGTCAGTCGTCTCTGGGCCGGCGCATGGCAGCGTCGCCTGTCCTTTACCGGGAATATCCGTTTAGCGTCTTACTGCCAGGCGGCGGTTATTTACCGTCGTTGGAAGAAGGAGAACGCGTCATGGTACAAGGTGTCATCGACTGCTTGTTCCGCGAAGAGGATGGGTGGGTACTCATCGACTATAAGACGGACCGGCTCGACGATGCTGCCGATTTTATCGACCGTTATGCCGTGCAGCTATCGTTGTACAAGCAGGCCTTGGAGCAGATTATGGAGGAACAAGTAACCCATTGTTATATATACAGTTTTCATATGGGAAAAAGCATTGCCTTCCCTACGGAAATTCAGGTATAATTTTTGCATGACATTCTGATATCATACGTAAGGAGGTTATTATGGGAGTATTTGATATCGTAGGACCGGTCATGATCGGTCCTTCCAGTTCGCATACGGCCGGTGCGGCCCGCATCGGCCTCATGGCCCGGAACATCTTGAAAGATGAGCCCGTGCGGGCGGAAATTACCGTATATGGTTCGTTTGCCAAAACCTACAAGGGCCACGGTACGGATAAGGCGCTCGTAGCAGGACTGCTGGGCTTGACGGCCGATGATGTGCGGCTGCGTAATTCTTTTTCTTTGGCAGCGTCGCAGGGGTTAGAAATCGTTTGGCATCGGTCCGATGTGGAAACGCCGCATCCTAATACGGTGCGTATCGCCGTGTCTGGCAGTACTGGCAAATCGGTGGAAGTCGTAGGCGTCTCACTCGGCGGCGGCCGCATAGCCATTAAGGCTATCGATGGATTTGATGTGGAATTGACCGGGGAGGAACATACGCTGGTAACACGCCATATCGACCAGCCCGGCGTCATCGCCAGAGCGACGACAATCATGGCTCAGGGGGAAATCAACGTTTCCAATATGAGGGTATTCCGCCGCAGCAAGCATGCTGATGCGGTCATGATCATTTGTACAGATAGCCCTGTACCGCCGGAGCTCGTAGAAGCGATTAGTCACATCCCGCATGTTGAAAAAGTGATTACGTTACTGCCCATTTAGGAGGATGTATGTATAAATTTGAGTATAAATCCATTGCTGAATTGGTGAATTATGCAATACAATATGATACGACGCTGGCATCTATCGTCATTCAGCATGAAATGGAAACTTCTGAACAGACAGAAGAAAACGTGCGGGCTGTCATGGATGAACGGATTGATGTGTTTACCGAATCAATTGAAGCAGGCCTGCACGACACGGCAAAATCAGTCAGCGGCCTCGTCGGCGGCGATGCTGTCAAATTGACTCGGACGGTTCCTGTCCTTCTGGGGACTATCGCCCGCAGGGCAACGGCATATGCGCTGGCTGTCAGTGAAGCAAATGCCAAAATGTTTAAAATCGTAGCTTGTCCGACGGCGGGCTCATGCGGTATCGTGCCAGCGGTTTTATTTGCTGCCGGCAAAGAAATCCGTGCCAGCCGCCAAGCCTATGGCGAAGCCTTATTCACGGCGGCGGGCATCGGTGAGGTCATTGCCCGCAATGCCTGTGTGGCCGGTGCCGTAGGCGGCTGTCAGGCCGAATGTGGCACGGCGGCAGCCATGGCGGCAGCTGCTGTGACGGAATTGATGGGAGGCTCGCCGGATCAGGCTGCTCAAGCAGCTGCATTATGCCTGAAAAATGTATTGGGCCTGGTGTGCGATCCCGTTGCCGGCCTGGTGGAAGTGCCGTGCGTCAAGCGCAATGGCTTTTATGCGGTAGTGGCACTGACAGCAGCGGAAATGGCTCTGGCAGGTATTGTCAGCGTAATTCCGCCAGATGAAGTCGTTGCAGCCATGAACGAAATCGGGCGTCTGCTACCCGTATCGTTGAAAGAAACGTCGGAAGGCGGGTTGGCTAAGACGGAAACCGGCAAAGCCATCCAGCAGCGGCTGGAAAAAGCTATGCAAGAACATTGATGAATACACAAAAAAAACCATCGCGGCTGCGATGGTTTTTTTGGAAAATTACCCTTTTGTAATAATTGGAGTTACTGTGCTGACAGGTTCTTTGCGTCTGGCTGCTATTTGCTCACGGGCAAATGCAGGCTTTCCTTCCAGACGGCGATAAATGGCCCGGCACAGTCCTGGTGATACAGGGGCATTTTTCTGTTGAGCAACAAATTTGAGGATCATGTCGCTCTCAAATTCATTTAATTCGACAGATTTTGTCTTCATGCGTTCACCCCTCTGGCTGACATTGTACACGTTGTATTTGTAATCGAATTTTACATACTCATTCTACAATAAACAGATATGTTTTGCAATGTGTATTACAATAAAGACGATATAACATTTTGTGGGAGATGTTATATTTATACAGTAAGGCAAATTCTTTTTTTAATTTTTTTTACATATCTTGACAAATGGTTCATTTGTCGTATAATTTTTATTAACTAAATCATGTGTCAATAGTAATGACGGAAACAGTAAGATGATGAAACATTTCAGAGAGCCGGTGGCTGCTGTGAACCGGTATGCTTCGTTGTGTGAAATTCCTTCCTGAACTGTAAGGCTGAATTTTAAAGTAGGCTGCACCGGCATGGCTGTCGTTAACAGGCTCTGAGTTGATCTGATTCGAGATTATAAGGGTGGTACCGCGGAATATTTTCGTCCCTTCGTGGTATCATTTTTTTTATTTTGAACAGGTAATAAGGGTGGTACCGCGATATTTGTCGTCCCTGAGGAGGGGCGATTTTTTTGTACCGCCGATACACTAGGCAGTAACTCATGTACTTTACTATAATTATAAGTGCATGTGTTTCTCATTCCCAACCGGACTTCATCGAACTTTCGGGCGAACTGTTTGATGAAGTCCGGTTTTATGTTAAAATGATACACAACGGCAGGATATAGGAAGAGGTGATTAGAACATTGAAATGGCACGTTGAAAAAGCATTGGTTTCACAGTTGGAACAAGAAAAAGGTTATTACGTTTTTCCTTTCGGTACGCGCCATACCATGGCCATCTGTTATCCGAATACGTACGAAGTCGGCATGAGCAATTTGGGAATGCAAATCATTTACCGTGAAGTAAACCGCCGTGGCGATTGGCAATGTGAACGGGCGTTTTTGCCGGATAAGGAATTGGCTTTAAAATATCAAAAAGATAAGGCACCTCTTCTGACATTAGAAAACAGGAGACCTTTATATGATTTTGAGATGATTGGTTTATCTGTCAATTTTGAGATGGATTATTTCCACGTTCCGGAGCTGCTGGATGCGGGCGGTGTCCCTGTATTGGCGGCAGATCGACAGGAGTCGGATTGTTTCGTCATACTGGGCGGGCCTGTAGCCTTTTTTAATCCGGAGCCGTTGACGCCGTTTATTGACGTCTGTGTTGTCGGTGAAGGCGAAAAGGTCATACATGAGCTGCTTGATACGTATTTGGCTGCCCGCCGTGATGGTGCGTCACGGCAAGACATCTTGCGGGCCTGGGCGGCAGTACCAGGATTGTATGTGCCTTCTTTATACCGTCATGAATATGATGCAGCAGGACACCTAATACGCATCGTGGCGGAGCCGGGCGCACCAGCCAAGGTCAGCCGCCGCTGGGATGAGCTGACGGAGCCGGGTGAGACTGTCGTAGCTACTCCTCATACGGAATTTGGGGCTATGTATCTCGTCGAAATTGCCCGCGGCTGCGGGCGCCATTGCCGCTTCTGCATGGCTGGCTATTGTTATCGCCGTCCCCGGGTACGGCCTTTGTCCTACGTGAAAGAGGCAGTGCTCAGAGGTAAGGCATTGGGTAAAAAAATCGGACTTATGGGAGCTGCCATTTCCGACTATCCGGAAATTGATGAACTGGTCCGGTTCATCCGGGCTCAGGGACTCCGTTTTTCCTGTGCTTCTCTGCGGGCCGATTCGATTACACCGACCATAGTCCAAGGGTTGGCTGAAAGTGGGCAAAAGACGATTACACTGGCACCGGAAGCGGGGAGCAAACGGATGCGCGATGTAATCAATAAAGGGATAACTGATGAGGATTTGTTCCGCTCCATCGATCTGGCTGTCCAGGCGGGCATCATGCATGTGCGCATGTATATCATGGTAGGTCTGCCCTGGGAGGAGCAGGAAGATATCGATGCCATTATCGATATGACCCGGCGCGTGCAGCAGCATATGAAACAAGTAGGCAGTACGGGTAAAATCACGTTGAGTATAAACCCGTTCATTCCAAAACCTTGTACACCGTTTCAATGGATGCCCATGGCTGACAAAAAGGTCGTGGAACAGCGGCTGGCACATATTTCACAAGCTTTTCGGCGGGAAAAGCAGGTAGAAGTATTGACAGAGCCAGTTCGGCAGTGTTATATTCAGGGCGTCCTTTCTCGTGGTGACAGACATATTGGCGAAGTCTTAGTGTTGGCGCACCAGTACGGTGGTGTCAAGGGTTGGAAACGGGCGTTAAAAGAATTACATTTGGATGAATCCCAGTATCTGTACACTGCCCGCGGGCAAGATACATTGCTGCCGTGGCAGGTTTTAGATATGGGACTGGCACCAGACTATTTAAAGCAGGAGCTTAAAAAGGCGGAACAGGGAGAGTTTACGCCGCCCTGCTGGGATGGATGCCGGAGATGTCATGTTTGTGGAGGTAAACATGGGAACAAAATGGATCCAGAAAGATAACGGCATTTGCTGGGAAGCAGGTGCCATGCTTCATGCTGCAGGTTTGCGGCATGGCGTGACCGGAAGAACTGGTGGTGTTAGTACCGAGTCATATTTATCATTGAATTTGGCCTTGCATGTCGGTGATGAACCCGAGGCTGTACTTATGAACCGGCATCGGTTATGCCAGGTGGCGGGCCTGGACTTTGACCGGCTGACGACGGCGCAGCAGACACACGGAGATCAAATTGTGGCAGTAGGGGAAGCTGAAGCTGGGCGTGGTGCTGGTGATTACGAAGATGCACTGGCACACACCGATGCCATTATGACAAATTGTTCGGGGATACCCCTCATGTTATGTATTGCCGATTGTGTTCCGGTCATACTGTTTGACCCGGTGCGGCATGCCTGCGCTGTCGTTCATGACGGCTGGCGCGGTACGGCATCTTTGTTGGCGGCTAAGACCGTCCTGGCAATGCAGGCGGCCTATGGTTCACAGCCGCGAGATATGCTGGCCTATGTCGGCCCGTCCATATCGGCAACTCATTTTACTGTCGGCGGGGATACGGCTTCTGCTTTTGAAGCGCTGGGACCGGCATACAGAGCTTGTCTGCTGCAAAGCGGTTCTAATAGCCAAATCGATTTGTGGGTTGCCAATCGGATCATGTTGGAGGAAGCGGGTATTCCAGCGACACAGATTGACGTAACATCGAGTTGCGTGTATAGTTTATCCAAGCAATTCTTTTCGTATCGCCGCGATGATGGCAAGACGGGCAGGATGGCAGCTTTTGCTGTATTAGATTAACGATAGAGGTATGAGTTATTTGTGATTTTTTTAATTTATACTAGCAATTATGCGCGCAAATATATATAATATAATAAAATGTCAGTGCTATGTAATGGAGGGATATGATTGATCAAAGAAAATATAGCGGCAGTAAAACAACGTATCACCGACGCAGCTGCCCGCGCCGGCAGAATAGATCCAATTACGCTGGTTGCGGTAACAAAAAATCATCCTGTTGAATATGTGGAAGAAGCAGCTCGCTGTGGGATAACCGATGTAGGCGAAAACCGTGTCCAGGAAGCTGAAGGCAAAATGGATCAGTTTACTGGTTCTCTCGTGTGGCATCTCATTGGCCATTTGCAGACGAATAAGGTTAAGCATGCCGTAAAGTTATTTGATTTGATCCATTCTGTCGATTCCATGCACTTACTAACTGCTGTCGATAAGGCAGCAGCCGCACAAGGAAAAGTGCAGGATATACTGCTTCAGGTCAATGTCGCCAGAGAAGAAAGTAAATACGGCATGGCTGTTGAGGATTTTCCTCAGATTGTCAAAGAAGCAGGTGTTCTTGACCATGTGCGTGTCCGGGGCTTGATGTGTATTGCCCCGAACTTTGAAGATGTTGAACAAGTACGGCCGGTCTTTCGCATTGCCAAGGCGCTGTTCGATGATATGAAGCCGCGTTTTCCAGCGGGGCAGATACAGTACTTGTCGATGGGAATGACGCATGATTATGAAATAGCAATCGAAGAAGGCGCGAATATGGTTCGAATTGGTACGGCTATATTTGGGGAGCGCAATTACTAAGGAGGATATACCATGGGATTTAAAAATTTTTGGAATAAAATGATGGGCACAGCAGGTGGAGAAGGTAACGATGATGAATACACGACCGACGAAGATCCGATTTATGACGAACCGGAAGAAGTACAGCCTCGACAAGCTGCAGCCTATCGCCCGTCTTCATCTATCAGTGCGGCACAGCAAGCCAAACCGTTGAAGATGGTCATCGTGGAACCGGAAACGTTCGATGATTCGCAGGGCATTGCCGATTATTTGCGGGACCGTAAGCCTGTAGTCATCAACTTTGAAAATACTGATTCTGATGTTTCCAAACGAATCGTCGATTTTGTCAGTGGATCCACGTATGCTTTGGACGGGAATATCCAAAAAGTTGGTAAGGATATTTTCCTCTGCGTTCCCAGCAATGTATCTGTCGACCGGAATAAACACGACTATGCACCTGATTTTGCCGAACCACTGGCTTGGAAAGATCGCAGCAACAGCGGACAGTAAGAACAGGACAGAGGATGTATAGTGAAGAATAGAGATAGGATCATTCGATTTTATAAGGGTACAGATAATGGTGAGTTGGCGGCACGGCTGATTGATTTAGCGGATAATGCAGCGAAAGGACGCCCGTATGCCGTCAGTACTTTTGTATCTCCCAGCGGGGTCCAGATTGCGGAAACAATCCAGGCCCACGTACCGTCATTGGTAGTACAGGAATTTGGTGGATATGAAGGGGCAGAACGGGTGAAGGTCGCCTTTGTCCAGAGTGAATTTGAAGGCTCTGTCGATTTTGCCATAACAGCCTGTCGGATTTCCTGGGATGAGCGGTATCGATTATTAGGCCATCGGGATGTTTTGGGTTCACTCATGGGATTAGGCATCGACCGCGAGCGCTTTGGCGATATCCTCATGGTAGACGGCGGTGCCATTGTACTTGCCGATACACCGCTTGTGGAGTACCTGAAACTCAATCTGGAAAAAGTGGCTATGGCACCTGTTTCAGTTACCGAAGCTGCATTGACTGATATAGCACCTAAAGAACAAAAGATAAAGGAAATCAAGACGACGGTAGCATCGCTGCGGCTCGACTCCATTACATCTTCCGGTTTTGGCATTTCTCGTACTAAAGCGGCAGAGGCTATTAATGGGGAACGAGTCCAGGTCAATTGGCAGCCGGCAAAGGGGCCTTCACAGGTCGTACAGGCTGGTGATGTCATTTCCCTGCGGGGCCGCGGCCGGATGGAAGTGGCACAGATTACAGGCCAGTCCCGCAAAGGCCGGATTGGCGTCCTGCTGAAACGCTACATGTAGTCTAGGGCAAGAGAATTGATTTGTACCATATATTAGGTAGGAGGATTGCGTAATATGTTAACTCCAATGGATATTCACAACAAGGAATTCAAACGCGGATTCCGTGGATACAGTGAAGAAGATGTCGATTCCTTTATGGATGAACTGGCTTCAGATTATGAAAATGTATATCGTGAATATTGCGAACTGAAAGAAAAAGCGGAAAAGATGCAGGACAAACTGGCGCAGTACGAAAAGATGGAGTCGACCATGAACAGCACGCTCATGCTGGCTCAGCAGACTGCTGAAAACGTCAAAGTCGCTGCCCGCAAGGAAGCCGACTTGATTCTGCAGGAAGCGGAAGCCAAAAAACGGCAAATGCTCGATTCGACGACTATGAATATGCAGACGACTCAGCAGAATATGGATAAGATGAAGACCCAGATCAACTCATTCAAAGCAAAAGTCCGTTTGATCCTGGAAGGCCAACTGCGGCTTCTCGATGACATGCAACTTGATGGGGAAGCAGAAGTAAGCACACCGGCCCAGGAACCGGTCGCTGTCAAAGAACCTGTTAAGGAATCTGTTCAGGAACCTGTGCAGGATGCTGATCAATCCCTGGCAGAAGAAAAATAACCATATCGCAGCATGCTCTCTTTCCGGTAGGACATTTGGATGGTCTTTGCCTGAGGGAGAGTATATTTATTTTAGGAGGGAATGAAAATGAAAAAATGGTTCTTGCTAGTATGTGTCCTTTTGGGACTGATGGCGGGTACCGCCTGTGCGTATAATCCGTATGCGCCGAATCAATTCGATACGATGGAACGGAACAGTTGGGAATTTAAAACAGTTTACTCTTTGAGTCAGGCTGGTCTAACCGGTGCCGATATGCATAAATTTGATAAGTCCTACGCATTGACCCGCTACGAAATGACGCAGATGGTTGCTGCTGCCATGAAACATCGCAGTGCCGGTACGACGGAACAGCGGCAGCAAATCGATAAATTAGCAGAAACGTTTTCGGAAGATTTAAAATATCTCGATACGGAAAGTGCTTCTGTGGAACAGCGCGAATCTTCTGGGACCACGCAGGCTACCATGGGAGAAATTTTTAACTGGAAATAAAGGAGTATATTACTATGGATTCCATTCGCATGATAGCGATTGACTTGGATGATACCTTACTTAGCGATGATATCACCGTTTCTGATAAAACGATCCGCACGATTCAGATGGCAAAACAAAAAGGTGTCGAAGTCATCATTGCGACGGGCCGGATGTATTCAACAGCACGGCCATACGGTAAGATGCTGCAATTGGGAGATATTCCCATGATGCTGTTTTCAGGCGCACTAATCCAGACTGTCGAAAGTGGCACGATTATGTATCATAATCCCATCGACCAGTCCTCAGCCAACCGGCTGCTGGCTATGGCCAAGGCGAATCATTGGATGATGCAGACCTATATAGATGATGTGCTGCGTGTCCCTGTCCATAATCACTGGATTGCCGGGTACGAAAGCATTACGGGAATCCACGCCGTCGTAGCTGGCGATGCTTTTTATGAAGTGTCGGGATGCCCGTCTAAAATTTTGGCGTATGGAGAACCGGAAGAATTGGTGGCCATGGCGCAACAGATTGAACAGGAGTTGCCCGGTGTGTTTACGCTCATGCGGTCTAAACCGACATTTTTGGAAATTGTCCGCAAAGGCGTATCCAAGGGGGACGGCCTGCGTAATCTATGTCAATATCTCCACATTCCCCTGGGGCAGGTCATGGCCATCGGCAATTCTCAAAATGACTTGGCCATGCTCGACGTGGCCGGGTTATCCGTGGCCGTAGCGAATGCCGAAGCCAACGTCAGGGAGGCCGTCGATTATGTGACGACATCCAATAACGAAGATGGTGTAGCGGCAGCTATCGAACGATTTGTTTTATAAATCCTGAAAGGAGGCACCTATGGACCAGTTCCATCTTATTATTGTGACCGGCATGTCTGGTGCTGGCAAAACACAAGTAGTACAGGTCTTGGAGGATATCGGTTATTTTTGTATCGATAACATCCCGCCAGTCCTGATTCCTAAATTTGCTGAACTTTGTATCCAGGGGGGCGAACGGGTTCGCCATGTAGCTCTGGTAGCTGATATACGGGGCGGCGAATTTTTTGACGCCATGAGTCAATCCCTGAAAGAACTGCGTGAACAGAATGTCTCCTACGAAATAGTGTTCCTGGAAGCAAATGATCGCGTCCTCATCCGCCGCTATAAGGAAACGCGGCGGGTCCACCCTTTGGCTCCGCATAACCGCATAAGCCAGGGCATTGCAGAAGAACGGCAGAAGTTGGCTGAATTACGGCTCAATGCTGATTTCATTATCGATACATCAACGATGAAACCGGGTGAGCTGAAGGAAATCTTGAAGAAAAAATATTCTATTACTGAGAAGGGCAAGGGCTTGTCAGTGACGGTTGTGTCTTTTGGTTTCAAACACGGCCTGCCCATCGATGCTGATATCATTGAAGATGTACGGTTCCTGCCCAATCCTTTCTACATAGAAGAATTTCGCTACAAATCGGGACGGGTACCGGTAGTGCGCGATTATATCGAAAGCTTTCCCGTAACCCAGGTCTATATGCAGAAATGGTTTGATATGATCGATTTTTTGCTGCCTAATTATGAACGGGAAGGGAAAAGCCAGCTCGTCATCGCCGTCGGCTGTACTGGCGGTATGCATCGCAGCGTATGCATGGCAGAAGCAATGTACCGGCATTTGAAGAATGGTGATATGGAAGTGACTATCGAACATCGGGATTTACATAAAAACCGTGTGGATGAAGATATCCAGGAAGAAGACAAGCCGTGATGGGGGTGTAAGTGATGCGGATATTCAGATGGCTGCATCCGGGCCTTCATGTGAAACGTTGGTTGTTTTTGTTTGGCCTGGGTATGATGATCACTAGTTTTGGTCTAGTTCTAACGTTCAATTACCAGTGGTTAGGGAAAATAGAAGAAATGGCATTCCGCCTGCTATATGAGGCGACTGGCCATTATAATTATAATGTGTTGGCATCTATCGGCATCGGCTTGCTGGGAGCAGGGGTCGTTGTCATGGCCTGGGCGACGCGCTGTCTGATCCGGACGATGCTGGGAGTCGTCATGCCTACTGAGTCTGAACATATCAGTGATTTGATTTTATCGAACATGAAATTGTCCAAGGGCCCCAAGGTCGTAGTCATCGGCGGCGGGACCGGGCTTTCTGTCATGCTCAGAGGATTGAAGACGAAGACCTATAACCTCACGGCGGTCGTAACGGTCGCTGATGACGGGGGATCTTCCGGTCGGATCCGGCAAGACTTGGATATCATTGCGCCAGGGGATTTGCGGAACTGTCTCGTTGCCTTGGCAGATAAAGAAGGCCTGTTGGAAAAATTGTTTGCCCACCGGTTTGGTGGTTCCGGTAATTTGACGGGGCACAGCTTCGGCAATCTTTTCATTGCCGCTTTGATAGAGGTACTCGGCGACGTAGAGAGTGCCTTGAGTGCATCCAGTAAAATATTGAAGGTACGCGGCCAGGTCATTCCGGCATCTACCGATAAAATCCTGCTGGCGGCTGAAATGGAAGATGGTACGATTGTCAAAGGCGAATCTAATATCCCTGTCGTGAGAAGGAAAATCAAACGAGTCTTTACGGTACCGGAACATCCCAAGGCTGTCCAATCGGCATTGGATGCTATCTTGGATGCTGATGCCATCGTATTGGGCCCTGGAAGCTTATATACGAGTGTCATGCCTAACCTGCTAGTGCCAGACTTGGCCGATGCTGTCAAGAAAAGCAAGGCGAAGAAAATATATATTTGTAATGTCATGACGCAGCCAGGGGAAACGGATGGATATACTGTTTCCGATCATGTCAAGGCAATCAACAGCCATGCCGCAGCGCCTATCATCGATTTTGTCATCGTCAATGATGGCGATGTCGAGGAAAGCATATTACAGAAATATGCTAAAGTAGATTCTTACCCCGTGCGTATCGATAAATTCGAAGTAGAAAGCCAGGGAGCAACCATACTATCAGCCGATTTAGTAGATAAGGACACGGGAGCAACGCATGATACACAAAAATTGGCGAACGTGTTGTTCGATTTGATTAATGCCCTGCGGACGGATTTGTCGCCAGAGTTATTGCGATATTATTTGAAGAGGTATAATCGGAAACATCATTAGGAGGCCCCTATGTCATTTGCCGAAGAGGTCAAAAATGAAGCTGCCCATTATCAGCCTGAAAATGCGGCTTGTCGCAAAGCCGAGCTATCGGCGCTGCTTTGTATGGGCGGCCTCCTTATCTTAGGGCCGAATCAGACTGTCGGCCTGGAATTCAGTACATCAAACAACGCTGTTGCACGCAAAGGGTTGTCCATGTGGATGCAGTGCTTTTCCATACGGCCGACCGTATTGGTACGGCGCGGTTTAAAATTGCGGAAGAAGAATATATATACGCTTAGAGTCCCACCATCTCATGAGAGCCGTAAGATATTGGAAGAATTGGCCTTGTTTCCCCATGCCGGTGATTTTCAGAATCTGCCTTTAAAGAAAGGGGACTGCCGCAGGGCTTTTTTGCGCGGTGCCTTTATGGGTGGTGGATCGGTGAACCAGCCGCAAAAAGATTATCATTTGGAACTCGTCACGGGAAATGAAGCATTTGCCCGGCGATTGCTGAAAATCATGCGGCATTTCCATTTGCCGGCCAGGGTGACGGATCGCAAAGGCGATTACCTTGTCTATGTCAAGGAAGGCGACGGTGTATCTGCTTTTTTGCAATACATTGGGGCAAACCAATCGTATATGAAATTTGAAAGTGTCCGCGTCATGAAGAATATGCGGAATAATGTCAACCGTGTCGTGAATTGCGAGACGGCCAATTTACAGAAGACTGTCGATGCGGCAGTCCGCCAAATTCGCGACATCAAACGAATTCAATCATCCGGCATGTATCAGCAGATGCCGGCTCGGTTACAGGAAACGGCGGAGCTGCGGCTTGAAAATCCCGAGTCATCATTAGGGGAATTAGCAGAAATCTCCGGTTTGACCAAATCCGGTTTGATTCACCGATTAAAAAAAATAGCTGAAATAGCGAAAGAAATAGAGGGTATGCATCAAAATGAAATGGAAAACTAAATTATTACGCTGGGCGGTTTGTGGTATGGCCGCTTTATGTCCGTTTGCCGCTATGGCAGCTGTGGTGGGACCGTCTGATCCGGAAGTGATGCAGGCAGTCGTAACATCTGATTTATCGACGATCCGTATGATCCAGAGCGATGATACGGGAACGCTGCTATTTTCGGATAGCCCGGAATATGCAGAAAAAGACGGTATTCTGTATTCGGATCAAGTCCAAGGACCATGCCGGTTGTATTTTTATCATGTCAATGAAACGAATTCGCCTAAAAAAATAGTGGTCATTGCGTATAATACCACGGCTCAGCCCGTCCAGGTCGCCTTGAAGCGCATGCAGTATTCCCAGCCAAGCAGTCAATATTATACGGTTGGAAAAGAGCTATCTTTGCTATATTATGAAGCAGAACGGACTGTCAATCAGGTTACTGTACCGGCTTATGATTATGCCTTATTGGGTGAACGGCTGAATACAGTCAAAGTTCGTCCCGATGAATTGTTTTCAGGCATAATAGATGTGGATTTGCCGGAAAAGATGTTTGTGTCGGCTATTATCATGCCGTATGAGGCAGATCCCCTGCAGTTCGTCAAAACAGTACAGGTATTGCCCAGCGATTCATCCCGTTTGCGGGGGACCTTCCAAGGTATTAATCGTTCCCTTCGGACAGTGCTTCCTTATGATGTCAACGATGGCATCGGTTTGATTAAAATTGCTGACGGTTTAATGGATCCATTCCTGGAAGGGACGGATGTTTTGGAAAATCGTCCGTCTGAAAATACCGGCAACTATGGTCTCGACTACACGATTCAATTGGCAACGCGTGGTAAGGAACCCATTCATTTGTATTTTAATACCCAGGGGGGAGCCTATGCCGGTGTATTGGCACTGCGGTATAACGATACGCAAAAGATAGTCGAGATTCCCCGCGATTCTTCTCAGTATAATCTGGGCGAAGGCGATGCGTATGGTATGCAGTACATCGATACGTTTCCTGCTGGCGGGACCGTAACGATGCGGTTAATGCCTCCTGGCGCGGCGAATTTGCCTGTGCGCCTCATCCTAGTGCCAGATCATCAAGAAAAGAAAATTATTGCTGATATCGTACAGCAGCGTCAAGAAGAAGCGGCAGCGCTGGCCCGGGCGAAAGCAGCGCAAATGGCAGGTACGACGACAGTGCCGCAAGCAAAGACCGATACAGGCAAAAAGAAACGGTTGCTGTTGGGCGACTGGCAGTAAGTTCCTGATTTGCGCCTGTCATAAAAGCAGAGAAATATAAAAGAGCAATGTTTTTCCAGATATGTTGTAATCAACATGTCCGGAAAGACATTGCTCTTTTTGTTACCTATGTCAGGTCACATTAATTCGTCCAATGAACTCATGATTTGTATACAAGGGTAGACTGTAAATTCTTCGGCTGTTGTCGTTCCTGTCGTTACCGCGGCAAAATCGACGCCGGCCTGTACGGCTGTTTCAGCATCAATCGTATGATCGCCGATGTAGAGTATGTCTTTTTTTGACAGATGAAAATGATCAATGACATAGAATAGCCCTTCGGGAGAAGGTTTGGGCGTATGGACATCTTCGCTGCCGACTACGTAGTCTATAAGAGATTCCAAATGCTCACGGGCAATGGTCTGGTTGATGCGGCGTCGCGTTTTCGTGGAGACGATAGCTGTGCGGGCGCCCTTTTGTTTCAAGCGTTCCAGCATGGGCCGGGTCTGTGGGTATAAATGAGTATTGGGAGTCATGTATATATCTGAATATCGGATTTTATATAGATGACATAATTCAGCAATCCGTTCGGTATCGGTGACCCCTGTGAGGATGCTCATAGATTCCTTCATGGATTTGCCGATGGTGCGGCAAATGGATTCACGGTCTGCTGGGGGAAATCCTTCATCTCGCAACAGCATTTCAAAGCACATGACGATAGCCTGTTCTGAATTGACTAGTGTGTAATCGAAATCAAATATATACGTTGAATACATGATCAGTCTCCTTTACTAGAGAGAAAACAGGCGGACCTTAGGTCCGCCCGTTCGATTAATTTTCTTACTTTGTTTCTGCAGGTGGTTCTTTGCCAAACCATTTCTTATATAGAGAAGCATACGTTCCGTCTTTTTTCAATTCGGTAATGGCTTTATTTACTTTATCCAGTAATTCCGTATTTTCTTTCTTGAAGGCGAGAGCCGAACCGGTCGATAAGATAGGTTCACCAACGATTTTCAGGTCTTTATCGCCGCCCTGAGTCATGAAATACATGGCAACAGCGTTATCGATGACGACAGCATCACACGTACCGCTCTTCAATTCCAACCAGCCCTGGCTGTTGGCGTCATACTGTTTGACGTTGGCGCCCTTTTCTTTAGCGATTTCTACGGGTTTAGTACCAATCTGACCGCCTACAGTACGGCCCTTCAAGGAGTCAAAGCCAGTAATGTCCGTATTGTCTTTGCGTACGACAACACAATAGCCGCCGCGGAAGTATACGTCAGTAAAGGCAACTTGTTGTTTCCGTTCCGGTGTCGCATCCATGCCGGCAGCAATCATATCAATCTGGCCGCTCTTCAAAGCAGGAATCAATGCATCAAAGCCCATGCTCTTGATTTCCATTTTGTAGCCCATTTTATCAGCAATCGCTTGGGAATAGTCCATATCAAAGCCGACGTATTTTTCGTTTTCCGTGAATTCAAAAGGCGGGAATGTAGGTTCAGTTCCTACACGTAATACTTTTTCTTCCTTAGCGCCGGCATCCTTTTTGTCCGTACTTGATGAGCCGCAACCGGCGATAACGGTAACGACAGCCAATGATGCTAAAGCAACGGCAAGATATTTTTTGTTCATCATACCATCTCCTAGAATAAATAGTAACTATTAATATAGTGCATTAACTTATGTAATATATTATACAACATCTTTCATTACAACAACAATAGCAGATTAACTATAAAAACAAGTTAGTCGTTTTTCTTGACAAGTTAGGCATGCCATGGTAGACTATACAAGTTGTCGCTGTGGTTGAGTAGCCATTGCACAGCTTCCAAATTTCCTCTTGACAAATGATGTGGAATTTGGTAAAATAATTAAGCTGTTAAGGCGAGATGAGCAAGATGCTAAAACAACTTCCGAATTTGCTCTTGACAGATGAGAGCGAATCTGGTAAACTAATCAAGTCGTCGTGAGGCGGCAATGACCTTTGAAAACTGAACAATGTAACGAACCAAATGAACGCCAGAGTGCGAGGTCTTGAGGAATCGAGACGTCAATCAAGCAAGAAAAATGTACAACCAAAAACAATAAGAATGAG